>Ga0222632_1000092_pt1 | contig 73725 bp, 66 predicted proteins | sample AntAcemetageno46_FD_179828 | JGI IMG/M metagenome (GOLD analysis project Ga0222632, IMG submission 179828) | Saline water microbial communities from Ace Lake, Antarctica - #46 | ecosystem: Environmental > Aquatic > Non-marine Saline and Alkaline > Saline | place: Antarctica: Ace Lake | collected...
AATGGGGTGGCTGACGGGATTTGAACCCGCGACAACCGGTACCACAAACCGGGGCTCTACCCCTGAGCTACAGCCACCAACTGCGGAAAGCGGACCAAGGTCAGTTTTCCGGCAGAGAGCGAAATTAAGTCATCCCCTTTCATTTTCCAGCGGAAATTTGGACGGCCGCTTAAATTCATCAGCCTCAAGGTAAGTGCAGAACAACTCTATCCTACCTCCCCGGGATGATGGGATCTTCAGCTTTTTCTTGAAGAAAGTCCCGCCTGCGTTGTTATGTGAGCTTTACATGAACCCACCCGACCCCGATTGGCGCCCTGTTGCTTTCAAAGAATGGCAGCTTATTTCCGACGCGCTCGCGAGCGGGGAGCAGTCCGTGATCCTGCGAAAAGGGGGAATTTCCGAGGGCAAAGCCGGGTTTCAATGGATCCACGACCGCTTTTTTCTCTTCCCGAGTCTCTTCCACGAGCAGGCGAAACAGGTAAAACCGGACCTCGGGGGGAATGAACGCGCCATCCCTGCGGCCCTTGCCCCGGAAGGGGAGGTCGCTTTTTCGGTCTACATCGAAACAGTCAAAGCGGGCCGACTCACCGATTGGGATGAAGTTCTCCGCCTCGAACCCTTTCATATTTGGAATGAGGAAATCATCCGCGAGCGCTTCGAATGGGGTGACGAGCCAGGGCTTTCCTTCGCGGTGGTGAAGGCATTTCCACTCACGAAACCCTGGCTTCTTGAAGACCGGAAAACTTTCGGCGGATGCCGATCCTGGTTCGGTCTCCCCGAAGCGGAAAACGGCGGATGGAAATCACACCTCGAAACTGCCCGTGAAGTCGAACCTTCATGCGGACTTCCTCATTGGTTGATTTAGATTGGCAAATCGCGGGAGGTGCGGTTTCATTGCGGAACCGAAATCTTTTTCGAAACACCACCATGCTGCCCGAAGTCGAGAAACTCCTCCGCGTTCAACACCACGATCAAAAGCTCGCCGCGTTGACGAAAGAGCTTGCCGGCATTCCCCGCGAAGAGGAAGACATCAAGGAAAAGCTCATCGCTGATCAGAAGGCGCTCGATGAAGCGAAATCGTCACTTCAACACGTCGAAGTGGCGATTAAAAATTTCGAACTCGATGTCGAGACTCGCCGCGACAGCATCACGAAGCTGAAAGTGCAGCAGTTCGAGACGAAGAAGAATGAGGAATTCCGTCGCATGGGCACCGATATTGAGCGCTACGAGGCGGAAATCATCGGCCTCGAGGACAAAGAGATCGAACTCATGGAGGAAGCCGAAGAGCAGCGGACTGCCTTCAAGGCCGCTCGCGAAAAGCTCCGGGAAAACGAAGTGTCCGTCGCCGAAGAGATTGAGGATCTCGGTTCTTTGGCGAAAAAAATCGCCTCTGACATCGAAGCGGAAAAAACGACCCGCGGAGACCATGCCAAAGCACTCGATGAGGATCTTCTCTACACTTACGATCGACTTTTCAAAGCCAAAGCCGGCCAAGCCGTCGTCGGATTGATCAATGAAGTCTGCAACGGCTGTCACACCAAGGTAACCAAATCCACCGTCGTCGAAGTCAAAGCAGAGAAGAAAATCGCGACCTGCGAAAACTGCGGCCGCATCCTTTACTGGTGGACCGACGACTCGGTTGGGAAGAACCTCGGGGATTACTGAGGCGGCTTTTCCGGCGTTTAAACCCCGCTTGCACCCTTGCTCAGGGGCTGTATTTTCCCGGCCTTCCGCGAACCGCGGCTTATTTGACTCAGGAATCCCATGTACCGAACTCACCACTGCAACCAACTCCGGAAATCTGATGCCGGCGAAACCGCGACACTTGTGGGATGGGTTAATACAAAGCGCGATCAGGGCGGCGTGATTTTCATCGATATCCGAGATCGCGAGGGCGTCACGCAGTGCGTTTTTCGTTCCGAGGAAAGTGCCGCCGCAACGGAATTGAGCCACAAACTCCGCGGTGAAGATGTCGTGCAGATCATCGGCAAGGTGGAGGTCCGTCCTGAGCTCGATGGGGAATCGACCTTCAATGATTCAATTGAGACCGGCGAAATCGAAATCGTCGCGACGGAGCTGAAGATTCTCAACAAGTCAGAAGTTCTTCCTTTTCAACTCGATAAAGAACTCAGCAACGAGGATTTGCGGATGAAGCACCGCTACCTCGACCTCCGCCGTCCCCGCATGGCGAAGAACCTGCGCACCCGTCACACGATCACTAAAGCGATCCGTGACACCCTCGACGAGCAGGGTTTCCTCGAAATCGAGACGCCAGTGCTTTCGAAATCCACTCCGGAAGGAGCCCGCGACTTTCTTGTTCCGTCACGACTCAGCCCCGGTAAGTTTTACGCCCTGCCGCAAGCGCCGCAGCAGTACAAGCAGTTGCTTATGGTTGCCGGAGTCGAGCGCTACTTCCAGATCGCCCGTTGCTTTCGCGATGAGGATCTCCGAGCGGATCGCCAGCCGGAATTCACACAAGTCGATATCGAGGCGAGCTTTGTGACACAGGAGGAGATTTACACGATCATTGAGGAAATGCTTTCGAGTGTTTTCGAAACCGCTCGCGGGATCAAAGTGCCGACGCCGTTTCCACGCATCACCCATCAGGAAGCGATGGACAAATACGGTAGCGACAAGCCGGAGCGCCGCATCGGTTGTGAGATCGTGGATGTTTCGGAGCATTTCAAAGATTCCGGGTTCGGTGTCTTCAAGCGCGCCATCGAAGGTGGCGGCACCGTCCGTGCGATCAATGCGAAGGGTTTTGCCGGGGTTTCCACCGGTCAGATCAAGCGTCTCGAAGAGATCGCGAAAGAGGCTGGTGCGGGTGGTCTCGCCTACATCCAGGTGCGTGGCGCGGCGCACGATACCTGGCGTTCTCCGATCGTGAAATTTTTCAGCGAAGAGGAACTCGCGGCGATTGAGAAAGACCTGAACATCGAAGAGGGCGACTTGATCCTCTTCGGCTGCGACAAGTGGTCCACGGTTTGCGATGTCCTCGGACGACTTCGTCTCGAGTGCTGTGAAATGAACAATTGGCTCGAAGGCAAAGACGATGAACTCGACTTCCATTGGGTCGTCGATTTCCCACTTCTCGACTACGATGAGGAAGAGGGAAAATGGAACGCGGTCCACCATCCTTTTACCCGTCCGCACGCTGATGATCTGGCTTTGTTAGATGACGAATCCCAGTGGGGAAAAATTCGCGGAGCAGCTTATGACGTTGTCCTTAACGGAAACGAACTCGGTGGTGGCAGTCTCCGGATTCACGAAGGCGACCTCCAGGCGAAGATGTTCCGCGTCCTCGGGATTAGCGATGAAGAGCAGGCGGAAAATTTCGGACACATTCTCGGGGCTTTCCAATACGGGGCGCCTCCTCATGGCGGTCTTGCCCTCGGACTCGACCGCCTCGTGATGTTGGCATGCCAGGAGAATAGCATCCGTGAAGTGATTGCCTTTCCGAAGAACAACAAAGGGATGGACCTCATGTCATCAAGCCCGGCGGAAGTGGACTTCAAACAGCTCCGTGAGCTGTATGTGAAGTCGACCGTGCAGGAGAAGAAAGAGTCATGAAGAATGCCCGTCTCATCCGTATCGTCGTGATTCTCGGAGTCGCCGGCTTTCTTTACTTCAAGCGTGGGCAGGAATCCGGAACGACGAGCACCACTTCGCAGAGTGAGAGTGGCTCCGCTGTTCTGAAAAGTAATCCGCTGGGAGGCAACGCTTCTTCAGAAAAGGTCAACGGCTATGACAAGTTTGTCGGCGCGACGCTCATCAATGATGACGGGAACGACGGGGATAGCTTCTATGTTGACCTCGATGGTCGGAAAGTTCAGCTTCGCCTCTACTTCGTCGACGCCCCGGAGAAGTACATCAGCGACCGCTATGAAAACCAGCAGCGTCGAGTCGCCGAACAGGCACGGGAAATGGGGGGCGTGACCTCCGAACAAATTGTTGAAGTAGGTAAAGCCGCTAAGCTCTTTGTGGAGCGTGAGCTGAAAGGAAAGACCTTTACCGTCTATACCTACTGGGAAGAGGTTTACGATGGAGATCGCTACTACGGATTTGTCGAACTGGCGGATGGAGGCTACCTCGGCAATAAGCTGATCGAGAACGGACTCGCGCGGATTCATACGAAGGGACCGGGATCGAAAGAGAATCCTGTCCCGACACCGGACGGAAAGAAGTTTTTCGATCATCGCGATATGCTTGAGAGTCTTGAGCGCAAGGCGCAAAAGGCGGATCTCGGAACGTGGGGACTCTAGGAGTCGATGTTTTTGCTTGGCATCTTCCGACTTCGGAAAGATAACGGTGCCATGAGAATTTGCCGGATCGCAATCTTTGCCCTCGTGTTTTCAACGCCGTCGTTTGGCGAAGACTGGGAGGCCATTGCCCTGGGAACCGACGAGCCTTCGGTAGGAATCCGGATCGAAGAAGTGGAACCCGGATCGACTGCCGAAAACCTCCGTCTTAAGCCCGGTGATTTCATTCACCAGATTGGCGAGCAGCGCATCCGCGGATTTGGAAAAAAAGATCCGAAGCAGGAAGAAGTCCTCTTCTTTGTTCGAAAGGGAGGATTCACTGAGACCGCCGTGGTGCCGGCGGGAAAAATCGGCTTTCGAAGCTCCTATGTTTTTATGCCGTGGCTTGACTACTATCGTGGCGAAATCGGAAGTCAGGATACCGGTTGGGATACAGAAGTCGTCGCCGCTCTCGAGTCGATGCACGACGATCCAGACTTGGCCGGGCAATGGTGGAAGGATGCTCGCGCGAAGGGATATCCCGAAGATGAGTTGGATGCCTTTGTGAATGCATATCTCGGCTGGAGAAGGGGAGAGGTGATCCCGGTTCAGGAGACCTTTGATAAAGTCTTCGAAGAATTTGAAGTGTTGCCCGCCGTCTATGCGACCCGTCTTGAGGATTTCGCCTTTTTTTCCCATCGCACCGCTCTCTTAAGACAATTGAGAGAGCTTGATCCGGACAGCTCCCTCGTTTCCCAAGCCTATTTAGAAGCCTGGAATCTCATGGAGGTTCAGGATCCTGCGCCAATCAACCTCCTGCGGGTCGCGACGGACCTTCGGGGCGATGACCAGATCGACCGGGTCAGTGCTCCGAGCGATGTTAAGCGCGACTACCTTCCGCAATTGCTCGACAAAAAAGGACTCGGGGCACCTCCGGGCCACTTCAATAACCCGTCCATGTTACTGCCGGCAGATTTGGAAGACTTTCATTTCTCGATGACATTCAGCGCTCACTGTACTGGTTATGATGAGCGGTGGGGATCGTTAATTCGAGTCGTGCTCAGTGATCGCGATCGGGACTCTTCGAGTATCCCGGTCGGAAAGACACTTGTCGATGTTGGGTTGGGAGACAGTCAGTTTATTGGTCCTCATGTTGCTATCAAAGGTGGGCATGTGAGAGACACGCGTGCTTTCCATGAACCTATGTTAAACCTTCCCCTCGTGATCAAAGGGCAGGGCGTCGTTCGAGAGCCTCTAAACGGAGCGTATCCCCGGCATCGCATCGATATCGTTAAAGTGGAGGATGAGATCGCAGCCTATGTCAATGGGATCTGCTATTTGCATCTCCCCGTTGATGCACAGCCGAAAGGGATGGCGCTAACGGTGCATATTTGCGGGATGGCGATGAAAGCTGAGAAGATCCATCTCTGGAATTTGAAGCCGTGAAGAGGCGGTCATTCTTTCGTCCAGATTCTCGTGTTGAGGTCCAGTTCCTCGATCGTTTCGAGAAAAAATCGAAGATCAGTCAGCATGTCCCGGATTTGCTCCGGATTCGTTGCCGGAATGCTGGTGGAAGGTTCCAGAAACGTTTTGCGGTGGGGCACCGCGAGAATGAGGGAGGAGTCTTTGAAGGCGATGCGAACATCTTCTCCGAAGCGGGTCTGCATGTCGAGGAGGCGACGCATCATGGAGCTGCTGAGAACGTAACGGGCCTCGATCTCATCGGTTGCGTAGACTTTAAACTGATGCTCAAATTCCGGGTCCTCGAGCTGGATCAAGTCGGTGTCGCGGCGGCCTCCTGCTTTCTGGAAAAACCTTGCGAGGCCGCCAAAAGTCTTTTCGGCTTTGTCAGGAAAAACAAAAGTGCGTCCCTGAAAGTGTTTGTGAAAGTCTGCAATGAGGAACAAGCCGTCAAAGAAGGTCACGTATCGCGTCTGTGTGCGCCCTTTGCTGTCTGTTGTCGTTTGTCGCTGTTGGGCGTTCACTTCAGCGAGCTGGAGGAAGGTTTTGCCATAGTGGCCTTCAATCAGATCTTCAGTCGCATAGCGGTCAGGTCTCGTGCGGAACAACTCGCTTTCGACAAAAGTCCCTGAAGGGATCCCGCGATCGGCAGTGTGAGTGAGTTGATTATCAATCGTGTCAAGCAGCCGGGGAATCACGCTGGACTTGTAGTTAGCTTTGTACGCCCCCGCCAGTTTCCCGGCTTTCATCTGATAAAGAATCACTCCGATAACTAACCAAACCATCCCGCCGATGACGAAAGGCATCCCTGTTTTGAGAGCAATCCCGATGATGGCGATCCCGACAAGCGGGAGAAGGATAACGAGAAGGTAGACCGATGACTTCTTGCGATAGAGAAGCCGTTCCGGTTCAAGCTCCTTTAGTGTAGGAGTGAGTTCCGAAATCACGAGGTGAGAATCTTTCATCCGCCTAGACCTTCGCCGATGCCCTTTCAGAATCGTTCGCTTCGAAGAAGTCGTGTCGTTTGAAGCCGAAGGAATTGGCGATCAGATTTGACGGGAAACTCTCGATGGAATTGTTGATTTGATAGACTGCGGCATTGTAGGCTCGTCGCGCCGCTGAGATCTGCTCTTCGACCTCGGTCAAGCTACGTTGTAGATTGAGAAAGTGATCGCTCGACTTCAGTTCCGGATAGTTCTCGGCGAGGGCGATCACTCGTTGCACCTGAGGCCCGATCTGTTCTTCGAGCCGAAGCCTTTCCTTTTCTGAAATATCATGTCTCCCCGCTTCCCGGCGCGCTTCGATCAGCTTCGTGAAGGTTTCTTTTTCATGAGCAGCGTAGGCTTTCACTGTCTCGACGAGGTTCGGGATGAGGTCATGCCGTTTCCGAAGATTCACATCAATGCTGCTGAAGGCATTGCGAACCATGTTCCGCTTCGCGACGAGACTGTTGTAAATGAAAATGAGAACGAGGCCGACAAAGGCACTTCCTCCGATCAGCAGCATGAGGGTGGATCGCATGATGGGTGGAAGGTAGCATCTCGCACCGACCCATCGCCATTATAAATACTTCACCGTTTACGAATGGAGAAATCTACGCAAGAACGTTTACGAAAGTACAGAAACAGTTACGAATCGACCCGCTGTCGTAAAAACGCTTACGAAAAGGCAGATTTGAGCTTTCTTCGGCGTCAAAGCCTGTCAATTGACAGACTGGGCTGCAAGCGAGGTGTTACCTCGCTTTTAGAGCACTATTTCGACAAACGCCGACTCGCTTCGCTCTTCAAACGCAGGGCATTGAGGCGGATAAATCCGGTCGCGTCGTCCTGATTGTAAGCGTGTTCGGCTCCGCCTTCCATCGTCGCGACGTCCTCGTTGTAGAGGCTTAGCGGGGAGCGGCGTCCGGCGGACATCGTATTCCCTTTGTAAAGCTTGAGACGGACTTCGCCGGTGACCGATTTCTGGGTCTCGGTGACGAGAGCCTGGAGCGCTTCGCGCTCAGGAGCAAACCAGAAGCCGTTGTAGACGAGCTGTGCATACTTGGGAATGAGACTGTCGCGGATGTGCATGACCTCGCGGTCCACGGTGAGACTTTCCATATGGCGGTGGGCCGCCATCAGGATCGTGCCGCCCGGAGTCTCGTAAATGCCGCGACTTTTCATGCCGACAAAACGGTTCTCGACGATATCGACGCGCCCGATCCCGTGTTTGCCGCCGAGTAAATTGAGGACGCGCATGACGCCGTAGGGGGTCAAGAGGGTATACTCACCCTGCGAACCCTCTTTGGTCACATCGCCGAGTTTAGTGATGACGTCGTCGATCCCGTCGAGAGCGAGACCGATACAGTTTCCCTGATCGAAGAGAAGCTGAATGTGCTCCGGAGTGTCGGGAGCATCTTCGGGGGAAACACTGAGGACATACATGTCGCGATCGGCATCGCCGGTGGCATCGTACCAGGGATCTTCGAGGACACCGCTTTCAAAGCTGATGTGAAGAAGGTTCCGATCCATCGAGTAGGATTTTTTGGCGGAAGCCTGTACCGGGATATTGTGATCGGCAGCATACTGGATCATTTCGGCGCGACCGGGGAACTGCTCGCGGAAACGCTTCTGGCGCCAGGGGGCGATCATTTCAATGTCAGGAGCGAGCGCGGCGACGGAAAGTTCAAACCGAACCTGATCGTTTCCTTTTCCCGTCGCCCCGTGGGCGATTGCGGTAGCACCGTGCTCGCGGGCTGCTTTGACCATGCCTTCAGAGATACAGGGGCGGGCGATTGAGGTGCCGAGGAGATACTGGCCTTCGTAGATCGCTTCGGCTTGAATCATCGGATAAATGAAATCTTTCGCAAAAGTGTCCTTGAGGTCATCGATGATGCAGGCGGAAGCCCCGGTGTTGAGCGCTTTCTCTTCGAGACCGTCGAGCTCCTCCTGTTGACCGACATCGGCGCAGTAAGCGATCACTTCGGCCTGATACGTGTCCCGCAGCCAGGTGAGAAGGACAGAGGTATCCAGCCCACCGGAGTAGGCGACGACAATTTTATTGATGTTTTCGCTCATGAGAAAAAGGCGCGTGTTTCGCTGTGCGCATTTTACGTGCGCCGGTCGCGAGTGCAACCGTTGGAGTGATGGCTTTAGCCGTTTTGCGCTTTGATGAGAAAAGGCCTGAAGGCCTCACTCCAGCGCCGAAGAAATCACGATATATGATCCCGGGATTGCAGATTCAATCGAAGATCGTATTTCAGTTTCGATGCTCTTGAGTAAAGGCCAGCGATTGGTTGGAAGTTCGACAATCGCGATTTCGCGGTCAGTTAAGTTTTGCTGATACCGCAGGTTCTTGTCGGCCAGCACGAACACGTCAAAATGCCCTTCTAAACAATCGAGCAATTCCCCATTTTCTTTCCCGCCGTGGCCTTCCCTCTGCACGCTGGTGACTTCGTGTTCTGCAAGAAATTGGTTCATTGGCCATGGAACGTTTTCATCGAAAACGATCTTCATGGAGCAGGATTTTCTAACAGCCTCAGAAATTCCTCGGCATCGGACTGTTTCACCGAGGGGAAAAAATCGAGGAAGTCAGAGAGGCTAAACCCGTCGTTCAGATAATCCAAAAGCGACTGTACGGGCACTCTGGTTTCTGAAAAGACCAATGTTCCACCCAGCACGCCCGGTTTTGAGCTGATTGGGGAGTGATCGAGGACGGACATGCCGAAAGTATAACTCGATTCAATGGACTGGAAAAGCGCGTATTTCGGGGCTGCATCACATCCCCGCCAACACCTCGACCAGTTCTCCGGGTTCGGCGCGTTCGCCGATGTCGCCGCTCGTGAAGGCGTAGCGAATCTGCGCATCGCGATCAACGATGAAGGTCGCGGGGAGGGGGAGTTCGAAGCTTTCGTCGGCGTTGATTTCGTCGATCCGAATTCCGAAGGATTCGTAGATGCGTTTTATCTCTTCGCCGAGCGGATAGACGAGGCCGTAGTTCCGTGCGACGGCGTTGCCACGATCGCTGAGATCTTCGAATCCCTGTTCCGTTGGCACTTCGTTGCGATTCAAGACCTGAGGACTGAGGGCGAGAACGACGGCGTCGCGGGAGCGAAATTTGGGGAGCTGGTCAAGCAGTTCGCGGAATTCCAGATTGCAGTAGGGGCACCAGGTCCCCCGGTAAAAACTGAGGATCGCCGGACCATTCTTTAATTTTTTGTTCAGGGAAACTTCTTCGCCTCTGGCGTTGGCGATCGAAAAATCAGGGGCCGCGTCGCCAGTCGTGAGGCACTTCGAGAGAATCCCGGAACGGATGATCTCCTGAGTTTTCGCGGCGAAAATTTGCTGAACTTCCTCCGGGAATTCAGAAGCAAACGCCTTGTTCCAGTGTTGGATTTTTTCTTTCAGCGAAAAGGATTCAGCCTCGGGTTGCATGATATCCCAATCTTCCGCCATCCCGGCAGCTTGACGAGTAAAGATTAGAAAATCTCTTCGCTCACTTCTTCGTCTTCACGCCACGTTTCCGATCCGGAAAGAGTTCGCGGCAAATCGGACAGATCGTTCCGTCGCACCCTCGTGCCGAGCAATACTCACGGCCGTAGAAAATAATCTGGAGATGTAGCTTGTTCCAGCTTTCGCGGGGAAAGCATCGCTTCAGGTCTTTTTCGGTCTGAACAACATTCTTCCCGTTCGTGAGCTTCCAGCGCTGCGCGAGGCGGTGAATATGGGTATCGACGGGGAAGGCGGGCTCGCCGAAGGCCTGGCTCATGACGACCGAGGCGGTCTTGTGTCCAACACCGGGGAGCTCCTCGAGCAGCTCCATGTTCTCCGGCACGGCACCGTCATATTTTTTGACGAGAATTTTCGAGAGCTCGGAAATCGCGACCGATTTGCGGGGGGAGAGACCGCAGGGCTTGATGATTTCGCGGATCGCTTCGACGGGGACCAAGGCCATCGCCTGAGGGGTGTTGGCGAGTTTGAAAAGAGCGGGGGTGATCTTATTGACTCGCTCGTCGGTGCATTGCGCCGAGAGCAGGACCGCAATGAGCAGTGTGTAAGAATCGGTGTGATCCAGGGGGATTGGCGTCTCAGGATAGAGTGCCTCGAGTCGCTCAAAGACGTGCGCCGACCGCTCCGCTTTCGTCATGACGCGGGATCAGGCGCTGCCGCCACTCGGCTTGCTCAGATAACCGGCTTTACCCTTTTTCTCGATCTCACTCAGCATCGTCCGGACATGGTGGGCATGTCTCACGTGGGTGCGGGTCCGGAGAATACTGGCGCTCTCTTCAAAGCTGCCCCATTCGAGAACGCGGACCGGTAAATTGCGAACGCCCCAATCTCCGATGCCGCCCAGATCAGGTTTGTAAATGTCAATCGTCTCCGTGCCGCAAAGCGCGCTGCCGTAGTCGTCCACCACATAAGTGTAGGGGAGGCCTTCAATTTGAAATTTGGTGCCGAGCGGATACTTGGACCAGTCCGCTGCCGCGCTTCGCACTTGAGCGCCATACATGAGATCATTCCCGGCCGCGCTCTTGCGACCATAAGGGAGGCTATCGGCTTGAAGGTGGCTGTAAGCCGTCGTCCGGATCATCATGATCTGGTTGGTGGGACGGTTTTCCACCGAAGTGCGGGGAACTGAAGTGAGCACGATGGGAGGACCGGCCTCGACAGGACGACGTTGGGCGACTTGTTCTTCAATCGCGGGCGCTGCCGCTTTGAGGTCGTCGGCGGTGGCGGCTTCACCCGTTAATTCGATAGGCGCGGAAACATCGACAGAGTTCTCTGCGGGCGTTGCGCTGGGAGCGGTGTGCGCCGCCAGATTTGACGTCGTCGTGCAGCTTGTCAGCGGGAGAACGAGGAGCGCTCCGGCGGCAAGCATCCAGTAAGGAACATGAAGGGTGTCACTTCGCATCTTTAGGCGTTTCTTTCCTATTCGGAAACGGCGAAAAGTCAATGGCTTCACTTTCCGTTCCCTGAAGGTAATCTCGAATCATCGAGGGGTCTAATCTCTTTTCTGTGAGAGGAGGAATCCCGAGTTCCGCCTTCCGATATCAAAGTGGTCGGGGTAAGGACGGGGCAAAACCGTCACTTCTTAGATAAATTTTCGTTTGGAATGGTGAGGCGATTTTGCGGAGCAGTGAAAGGAACCACTTCAATAGCGTCGGGGCGCAGTGAAAGGGTCACGACTCCGGTTTGGTTTAGCTCAAGGAGAGGGATATTAAAATCTGCGAGAAGGGATCGCAACGAAGCTGGAATGATCTGGGTCGCGGGAAATTCTGCCGAGGTCGAAATCACAAGCTGAGGCGAAACAGCTTCCACAAAAGCGGGGAGGCCGGAAGGGGAATCGATATGTTGGCCACGGATCCAGATTTCAGAATCGAGATCGGTGCCGGATTCGAGAAGTTGCTTTTCGGTTTCGAACCCGCTGTCTGAGGTCATCAAAATGCGCATTTCGCCATATTGCAGTTTGAGGACGAGCGCCCGATCATCGGCCAGTCGGCCGGCACGATCCGGATCAGGGGCGAGGATACGCATCGTTGTATTCGGGTGTGGTCTCAATCGCTGCCCCTCCTCCAGCATGACGCGTTGGAGGGAGAGGGTGTCTGCGATTTGATTGATCTCCGGATAGACGGGGGATCGGTTCGGGAGCGAGGACTCGAACAAAACCCGGGGTCGGAATTGCGAGATTACGGTGGCGGCTTCTCCGATGTGTTGCACGTCGCCATGAGTGAGAAGGAGGGCATCCAGCTGATTGATGCCGCGAGATCGCAGGAGCGGCAGCATTTGGCGGCGGTAGGTTTCCGACCCTCCCGGGTCAATCATCCAGAGAGAACGACGGCCGTAATCCGCTTCCGGAAATTCGAGAAGCATCGCGCTGCCGCCCCTTTCACTCATGACATCGAGAGTGAGGACATCGGCTCCCGGCTGATTCATTTCCGAAAAGTGGCCGCTGTTTTGATAGGCCCCGGGGAGAGAGCCGAAGATCTGAGCCAGCGAGGTGAGGAGGATCGTGAGTCCCACATTCACCTGATTAATGATCCCGCTGAGCCAGACCCCCTGGAGGCCGAAGGCGGCGAGCGAGATGGCCGCGAGGCTCACCACGAGCGAAGCGAGGGGCACCATGAGGATATTCGCAAGGACTCCGACGGGGGCGAAACTTTGGAAATGCCAGACCAGCAGTCCGAGCGATCCGAGCCAGGAAACGAGCGAGACTGCGAGAGCCATCGCGAGTCCGGTGACAAATTTGTCCTTCGCCCGCCGAATCGGTCCCCGAAGGGTTTTCGGAACGAAAGGATCGGTGAGCCAGGGCAGAGAAATGCGATTCTGAAGGGGCGCCGCAAAGAGCGCAATGAAGAGCAGGACGGCGAAGGACAGCTGAAAACCGGGGAGAAAAAGTTGCTGCGTGTCGAAGCCCAAAATGAGGAGCGCGGCGAGGGCGAGACTGTTCAGCAAGTTCGGTTTTTCTTTCACCGCAAAACTGGCGAGGACCACTGAAAGCATGAGCGCGGCCCGGATTGCCGAGGGTCGCAGTCCGGTAAGAACGGCGTAAAACAACACCAGCGGAATCACGATAAGCACCGCCGTTCGGCGCGGCACCCTGCAAAGCAGGAGGGTGCCGAAAACGAGCCCGGCAATGACTCCGACATGCAGACCGGAAACGGCGAACAAATGCATCGTCCCGCTCCGGCGGAAGGATTCCTCAAGATCCTCCGGCGTGTTTTCGCGAGCTCCGAGCGACATTGCTGCAATCAGCTTTGCGTAGGGAATCTGGTCAGTCGAGACACCTGCGAAGATTCCCTTTTCAAGATGGTCCCGAAGCCGCTGCGCGATAGCGATGAGCGCGGATCCGGCAGGTTCGGGGATCTGATCGAGGGCGTCTCCTTCCCGGATTTCAAGCCGGGCAAGTGATCCTGATTCACGAAAGTAAAACGCCGCCGGATCGAACCCGCCCGGCGCGTTCGCCCTTTCGAGCGGACGCAACAGCCCGGTGAATTCAATGCGTTGACCGTAGTGCAGGTCCGTTCCGCTTTTGTCGATCCAGAGCGGGACGCGATGATCGCAGATCACCTTGACCTCATTGAGCTGGATCAATTCGATCTGGAGTTTGCTTGAAGCGCTCCTTTCGCCTTCCTCGACCCGGTCGGCGATCCAACCGCTTCCACTGATTTCAATGCTCTCTCCTTTCGCGAGTTCTGCCGCCAGCGGAAATGCTTTGATCGATGAGAGTCGTTGCTGATGAATCCCGGCAAAGAAGGCCAGACATAGGAGACCGGAGAAAAAAACCACCAAGACCGGCCCCCGCTGCCGCCAGCGAAGGCCGATTAACCCAAGTCCCAAAGCGAGAATCAGCCCCGCCACGGCCCAGCTACCACGATCGGCAAGAAAGATTCCACTCATCGCTGCAATCGCGAGCACCCCGAGCGGAGTTCGGCGCACGGCAACTTCCGCGCGTATCATGAGGCTTTTCAGTCGATTCACACGGACAGAGGAAATCGTGGATGAAGATTTCTCAAAAAATGAAGTTGGCTTTTTCAAAGACATCGCTACATTTCACGTCCTCTCCGGCCTCAAACCGGAGTCGGTTCTGAATCTAAGAACTTTGGTTAATATTTAGAATTTCTAAAATTTAATTGAAAGTTTTATAAAATTCAGGCACCGTATGCGAGTGCGGGTATAGCTTAGTGGTAAAGCCCTAGCCTTCCAAGCTAGTTATGTGGGTTCGATTCCCACTACCCGCTCCACTTCTTCAATCAATCTCATGAAGCTCGCATTTTGTTTTTTGGCCACGGCCCTGTTTTCGTTGTCCTCACTTCGCGCCTCGGAATCGGCGTCCGATTGTGAATCCGCCCAGAACACGCTTGTCGCCGGTTTAATGTCGCAGCCCGAGCAGGCGGCGATGCTGTTTCTCGACTCGCTGCGGACCAACCCGGGTTGTCGGCGGGACCTCCTCCGTCTCGCGATGCAGTTCGCGAAGGACGATCCCGAAATCTTAAAAAAAATCCTCTTCATCGCCCGGCAGGAATTTCCGGGTGAGCAAACCTCCTTCGCTGAGCTTGCTCTTTCCGTTGTCCCTGATCAGTCCAGCTTGATTCGTGAAGCCTTCTTTTCGAATCCCGAACCCGCTGCTCCGGCGGCACCTGCTCTCGTGGCGACTCCAACGGCTCCTGCCCTCGTGGAACTTCCACCGGAGGCGAATGATCTTGAAGACGGTATTCGCGAGGCAATCGCCCGGATGTCCGCCAAAGTCGAAGGCAAGCTCTGGCCTGAGCAGCACGTTTCAGAAGAGAAGATCACCTATCACCAGTCCGATGATGTCCGCATCCCGAAGGAATCGCGTAATGCCGACGAAAGCAGCCTTGAAAACGGCGTCCCGATCGACACTCACGATGAGCGCCGCATCGCCCCCGGGCAGGTGGTGATCAATGATGGCTGGCGTCCGAACGACTCGATCGAACTCGACGAGTCAAAGTTTAGCCAGCGTCAGGACACCCGCGTCGCCCTCGAAGCCCGCAAGCGCGAGATCGCTCCTGCCGGTGCGGTCGGATTTCCCATGCAGTATCCGATGCCGAAATCGAGCGTCTACTATATCCCCCCCGCAAAGGGCGATTTTCGATCCACGATCGATCTGGATGATTCGAAGCGCGCTCCGCTTATCATTCGCTCGCCGTCTTCCGCTCCGACGACCCCGGAGTAGTTCGACCGCGTCGCTGCATTAGCTAAAAATGCAGAGCTTTGAGCCGTTCGAAATCTCCCGGAGGTTTCACCCCATCGGCTAGGGCTTTCCTTACAATCTAGGCTCGTTGAAGGGCGTCGTCGGGATTTTCCCACTCGCTTTGGCCCGGAGGAGCGGCCGCAATTCGTCAATGATCGCCTCGTCTGCCTCCGACGCATCCACGGCGAGGTTATCAAACTCCATCGGGTCTGCCCAGTGATCGTAAAGTTCGATCCCTTCCGCCCCCTCGGCCCATTCCGTGTAGCGCCAGCGATCCGTGCGAATGCTCGTGCCCATGACCGGCGTTTTGAGACGGTCATCAGCGGGGCGTAAAATCTGGGTGATCGCGTAGCCGTCCCAGTCTGCGCCCGGATCAGTCATCAGCGGCATGAGGCTTTTTCCTTCAAGGCCATCGGGATTCTCAATCCCGGCGGCTTCTGTCAGGGTTGGATAAATATCGACAAACTCGACGATGGCGTGACTCGGCGTGCCATTCCCCGCTGCTCCCGGAACGCGGAAGATAAGCGGGGATCGTGACGACTGCTCGAAGAGGGTCCGCTTTTGCCAGACGCCATTGTGCTCGCCGAGATGGTAGCCATGATCGCTCCAAAACACGACGATCGTCTTCCCGGCGATTCCCAATTCATCAAGCGAATCGAGAAGGCGACCGACCTGGGCATCGACGAATGAAACGCAGGCATAGTAGGCCTGGAGCGCTTTGAGAAGGGTCGGCTCATCGAGCCCGTAGTTCGGGATCGGGCAGTTGTGGGCAAAGGCGGCGGTCGGGATATCATCGCGATCATTTTCCGGTGCATAGGGCAGCCGCATTTCCTCGAGGGGATACATTTCAAAATACTTCTTCGGCGCGACGAAGGGCGTGTGGGGGCGGAAAAAGCCGACCCCGAGAAAAAAGGGTTCATCCTTTTTCTCCGCCATGATCTTGATCGCCTCCGTCGTGATCATGCCGTCCGTCTGCTCCTCGTCGGTGCCGTCGGCGGCGAGCCAACTCAGGGCAGCACTGATCTTGCGATGCGGTTCGGCGTTAAAAATGAGAGATTCTTCGGTCACATCGCGGCCCTTGGGATTGACTGTGAGTTGCCACGAAGGCGGATCATCAAAGCCGTCGGTCCCGATGCTCGCCGGCACATTGTAGTGATAAATTTTGCCGACCCTCCCTGCGAAATACCCGGCCTTCATGAACTGTTGAGAAAGCGTCACTGCATCCGGCACTTCGTCGCGGAAGTGCCGGTCGAGATCGTAGACTTTGATCGTGTCCGGGCGCAGCCCTGTCATGACACTCGCCCGCGTCGGGTTGCAAAGCGGGAGCTGATTGTAAGCCCGGTCAAAGCGCACCCCCGTCGCCGCGAGACGGTCGATGTGCGGCGTCTTCGCAATGAGGTCACCGTAGCAGCCGAGCGAAGAGGCAAGGTCGTCGACGGAGATGAAGAGAACGTTCGGTTTTTCCTCCGCCGTCAGTGAGGCCGCAAATAAAGAGAAGCTTAGGAGCAGGCACTTAACAGGGTTGAGTCGGGGAGTGAACAGGGTTGGATCCGGCATGAAGTTGTCATAGCAGATTGAGCGGTGAAACAAAATTGGAAATCGCTTTTCGTGACTCGATGTGATTCAGTTCGTCATGAACTACCCCCTTGAGCTTTCTTTCAAAATCGTTGCCCTCGCCCCCCAGCTCAAGGTCACGGATGCTGCCGGTGAGCCGGTCTGCTATGTGAAGCAGAAGATGTTCAAGCTCAAGGAAGCGGTCGAGGTTTTCACTGATGACACTCGCGCCGAGAAGCTTTGTGAGATCAAGGCTGACCGCATCATCGATTTTTCAGCGAAGTACACTTTTTTCACCAACAATGACGAAGCCTTCGGCGCGATCCGCCGAAAGGGGATGCGTTCGATCTGGAAAGCTCACTACGAGATCCTCGATCACGAAACGCCCGAGCTCGAAATCCGTGAGGAAAACGGCTGGGTCAAAGTGATGGATAGCTTCTTCGGCGAGCTGCCCATCATCGGAGCTTTCGCGGGTTACTTCTTTAATCCGACCTACCTCATCAAGCGCATCGACACCGGTGAGGTCATGGTCAGGGTCAAAAAGCAGCCCGCGTTCTGGGAGGGGAAATTCATCCTTGAGCAAGTTGGGAACATTGATGATGGCGACCAGATGCGCGTCATGCTATCGACTCTCATGATGGTTTTGTTAGAGCGTTCGCGCGGGTAAGACCGTCAGCTAGCGGTTAGCAAGGCGGGCTTCGAGTTCCTCCTTGCTCACGACTCCGTCATTGTCCGTGTCCATCTGATCAAAGCGCTGTGCCATCTGGCCGGTCGCTTCGTCTTTGCTAAGGGCACCATCTTCGTTGGTATCAAACCGGCTGAGGATATTCTCGACGCTTGGCGTTCCGCGACCGGGGCCACCAGATCCTTTTCCGCCGCCTTTCATGCTTCCACCCTTCGCGCCACCGCGCCCGCCACCGGGGCTTTGAATCCTCCCGGCGTCGCGATCGGTCTCAAGGGTGATCTCGAAAGTTTGTGTGACCGGCTTGCACCATCTCCCGGCATCGTCGCAGGCGAAATAGTCGACGGTCACCGTGATCGGCGCGCCGGCATCGTCCGTGCTGAGGTCGACATCGACAAGAAATTCACGTGGGTCCATGTCTGCTTCGGCAGCGGTCACCTTTTCGAATTCTCCGGAAGAGGGGGTGATCGTTGAGCCTTCCGGAACCGCGATCGAATACTTCATCGGCGGGGCGAGATTGTTCCAATGCACTGCGTGAATTGGATCAAGCTGAAAGCTGAGGTGCAGCTTACCTTTGCTTTCTCTCGCGACACCCTTTTCCGCCTCGGCCCGGAGCTTGAGATAGAAAGGTTCATCGCCCTTTGTCGCGACGATGAGGGGCTCGGATGAGTCGGGGCGTGCGACGCGGGGAACTATTCCGCGTGGGATCTTCGTGTGATCGCCCTTCGGGGAAGTGGAATGCATTTCGAGGTCGGAAATCTCAGTCAGAGTTTCTGCTTTTCCGACGAGCCGCTCAAGATCAAGTCGCAGCGACGCCGGATCGCTCCAGTCCCGGGCAACGACCATGGTGCCATCGGGCGAGACGACGATCTCTGAGTTGTTCCGGTCTCCGAGCGACTTCTTCAGCTCGTTGCTCATCGAATCGGCGATCCAGGGAATAGTCGTTCCTAGTTGTGCTTTTGCTCTCGCGATGTGCGCGAGCCGTTCGTCAATCGTCACGGGTTGCACGAGGCCATCCTTTTCAGGGTGGGCGAGCGCTTTATAAACGAAGTAGAAATCGACGCCTTTACTTTGATAATCACGATAGATCGCCTCCAGACCGGGGACGTTTCTGATGAAAGGGGGTCATGTCAGACAGCCGAAAACAATGACGCCGTGACGGCCTTTCAGTTTCTGCTGGAGGGGAAAAGCGTTGCCCTCTTCATCGAATCCGGCGACATCGGGTAGGGCTTCGCCCTGCAGCGACATCGGGCTACCTTTTCCTTTTGGGCCCCGCTCCTGAGCGGGAAGGGCGGCGCAAAGAGAGGTGGTGAGGCCGGCGAGTAAGTAGATTTTTAGAACCGTCATGGGAGTTGGAACCCCGTGATGCCGGATCGGTTTCTATTTCATCAGCTTTCGCAGACTTTCGAGCCTGTCGCCGTAGGGCGGTTTCACAAGAAACGGGTCTTTGCAGAACCATCGCTTCGTGACCGCCCGCTCGTAGGAAAATGCTTCGTACCCTGCTTTGCCACGATACCGACCCATCCCGCTCGCCCCTACGCCACCGAAGGGTAGTTCGAGGTTGGTCGCCTGCTTGATGACATCATTGAAACAGACCGAGCCCGAAGGCACTGCTCCGGCGATGGTTTCAAGGAAGTGATTGTTTCTGGAAAAAACATACAGCGCAAGTGGCGAGGGCATTCGGCTGAGTCGGCCGATTTCCTCATCAAGGTCGTGGTAGGGGATGATCGGCAGGACGGGGCCGAAGATTTCCTCCTGCATCGCGGGGCATTCCCAGGTCGAATACGGGATTAAAGTCGGTGCAAGGAAACGGTCATCCGGGTTGTCTTCGCCGACGCGGATCGCTTCGAGCGGAATCAGCGATCGAATTCGCTCGTAGTGCTCCTGATTCACGATGCGGGCAAGGTTTTCGCGGGGATTCCCGGCAAAGGCGGCCTCTAGCGCCACTTTCGCCGCGTTCACAAAGGCTTCATGGCGATGGCTGGGTACGAGCACGAAATCCGGCGCGATGCAGGTTTGGCCCGCGTTGAAAAATTTCGTCGTGATGATTCGTTCGACCGTCGCCTCAATCGGAGCATCATGGGCCACGATGACAGGGCATTTCCCCCCCAACTCCAGCGTGATCGGGGCGAGGCACTTTGCGGCCGCTTCTCCGTAAAGCCGTCCCACCCGCTCGCTCCCGGTGTAGAACCAGTAGTCGAAAGACTGTTCAAGGAGCTCTTTTCCGAGCTCCACTCCGCCCTCAACGACCGCGACGTGCTGGGGGTTAAAGACCGCCTTGATGATCTCCGCCAAAATAGTGGAGGACGCGGGGGCAAGCTCGGAGGGTTTCAGCACGACTGTGTTTCCTGCTGCCACCGCTGCGATGAGAGGGCTCAGTGAAAGTTGGATCGGGTAGTTCCACGGTGCCACAATCAGCGCGCTCCCGTAGGGTTCGTGGCGGATTTCGCTGCGGGCCGGCCAGTAGTAGAAAGGATTCCCGACCCGCCTCGGCTTTGCCCAGCGGGAAAGTTTTTTCACGACGAGCCGGACCTCCGCGATGCTGAAGAAAACCTCGGAAACGTAGGCTTCCAGCGCCGGTTTTCCGAGATCTGACGCGAGTGCCTTCAGGATATCGTCGCTCCTTTTAACCAGCTCCTGTTCAAGACCAAGGAGGCGCTCTTTACGAAAATCGACTGAACGGGTCGATCCAAGGCGAAAATATGCCCGCTGAGCTTCCAGAAGGGCCTTCAAATCGTAATCGACTGAGTCAGTGTGCGAATCGGGCATGCGGGAGTTGAGCTAATTGTGGAGAAAGCTTCCCATTGTTAGCCCTGAACCGCTCTCCAGTCGAAAAAAATAGTCGACTTCGCGCTGACCCGAATCGAAGAATAACCAGCCCTATTGGCCTTAGAAAGAGGATGAAAGGGAGACACGAGACAGCTATTTCAGAGAATATGAGAGGACCAGATTCTGACGGATCGAGCGGAAGCCGGAAAAAGGTGATCATCATCGGGGGAGGTCCCGGCGGTGTTGCCAGCGCCCTGCTCCTCGCCAGCCGTGGCATTGAAGTGCATCTCTACGAAAAGCACGACCGTCTCGGAGGGCGCACTGCCTCCCATGAGATCGAGGGCTACAAATTCGACATCGGTCCGACCTTCCTCATGATGAAGGAACTTCTCGACCGGATCTTTACCGAGGCTGGTAAGTCGTCTGAGGATTACCTCGATTTTGTCCGACTCGACCCAATGTACGAGATTCGCTATGACGACGAGGTTTTCCGTGCCGGAGACAATGTTGAAGATACGAAAAAAGAGATCGAGCGCCTCTTCCCCGGTCAATCCGCGGGAATGGACCGTTTTCTCAGTCGCGAGAAGGCGCGTCTTAACAAGCTTCTCCCGGCTTTCGAGCGCGATTTTTCCAATCCGGCGAGAACTCTCGACCCTGCCCTGCTTCCGGCGCTGCCGCACCTTTCGCTCGGCACCACGGTCTTCGATAACCTGAAAAAGTATTTTACCGATGACAAGTTAGCGCTCCTTTTTTCTTTCCAGTCCAAATACCTCGGCATGTCAGCCTGGGAATGCCCGGGCGCTTTCGCGATGCTTTCCTACATGGAACACGAGCATGGGATTTTCCATACCATCGGCGGGCTCAGTAAAATTCCGGAGGCGCTTGGAAAAGCAGCCGCCGACTGCGGGGCCCACATTCATACCGGCACTCCGGTGAAGGAACTCATTCTCGACGGGCGGAAAGTTGCCGGTGTCGAGTTGGAGAACGGCGAAAAAGTCATGGCCGACAGCGTCGTCATCAACGCCGACTTTGCTCAAGCGATGTCGCAGCTCGTGCCCGATGGTGCGCTCAAAAAATACACGACCGAGAAGCTGAATTCGATGAAGTACAGCTGCTCGACTTTCATGATGCATCTCGGGGTCAAAAAGACCTACGACCTCCCGCATCACACCATCGTTTTTGCGAGGGATTACAAAAAGAACATCACCGAAATTTTCAACTCGGGTCAGGAGTCCGCTGACATTTCCTTTTATCTGCGCAACGCCAGCGTGACCGATCCAACGCTCGCCCCCGAAGGTAAGTCCAGTCTCTACGTCCTCGTTCCCACGCCGAATCTCGATGGCGATATCGATTGGGATGAAGCGCAGGCCCGTTACCGTGAACTCACGATGCGTGCCCTCGCTGAGCGCCTTGGCATGGATGACCTCGAAGAGCATATTGAGGTGGAAAAAATGTATACCCCGAAGACCTGGGAGACCGAACTCGACATCTTCAAAGGCGCGACTTTCAATTTGTCCCACTGCCTCAGTCAGCTCGCCTTCATGAGGCCGCACAACCGGTTCGAGGAATTCAAAAACTGCTACCTCGTCGGTGGTGGCACTCATCCCGGGAGCGGACTTCCTACGATCTTTGAGTCGGCGCGAATCTCGTCAAATTTGATTTCCAATTCCTTCGGTCTTTCCTATTCCAAAACTAAAGTTTCTGTATGAGCGAAACCGCCTCCCCGAGAGGGAAAAAAGTTGTCGTCGTCGGGGCCGGTCTCGGAGGACTTTCCGCGGCCATCTCATTGCGCGGCGAAGGCTTCGATGTCGAGATCGTCGAGAAGAATGAAAAAGTCGGCGGCAAGCTGAACTTTAAAGAGATCGATGGCTTCGGCTTCGACCTCGGCCCTTCCATTTTCACCCTGCCTCAGTTTTTCGAAAGCCTCTGGGAACGCGCCGGGAAGAAGATGGAGGACTATGTCCAACTTCAGTCCGTGACTCCTCACTGGCGGAATTTCTTTGAAGACGGCCTCACCCTCGATCTTTATGAAGAAATGGATCTCATGAAGAAGGAGCTTGAAAAGCTCCCCGGAGATCTTGACGAAAATTGGGCTCAGTTTCAGGCATTTTTAGAATATGGACGGGAGCAGTATGCCCTCACCGATGAAGGCTACTTTGCAAAGGGTCTCGACAATGTCTGGGAAATGCTGCGCCACTACGGTTGGCGTCTCATTTTTAAAATGGATCATGGCCATACCATGTCGGAGTCGATCTATAGTAAGTTCGACGACGAGTATCTCCGTCTCATCTTTGAATATTTCATCAAGTATGTTGGTTCCTCCGCGAAGGACGCGCCGGGTTACATGAACATGATGTCGCTGATCCAGTTCGATTACGGACTCTGGTATGTGAAAGGCGGCATGTATAACCTCGCCCGCGGACTCGACAAGCTCGTTTCCGATATCGGGATCGAGATCCGTTTCAACAGCGAAGTCGCGACGATTAACAAAGCGGGTAAAGACGTCAGCGGCGTGACGTTGAAAAACGGAGAGACGATTGCGGCCGACTACGTCGTCTGTAACATGGAGGTCCTTCCGGCTTATCAGAAGCTCCTCAGCGAGCCGCCCGAATTCATGAAGAAGCTGGAGAAGTTTGCTCCCGCCTGCTCCGGTCTCGTCATCCACCTCGGCACGAACAAGATCTACGATCAGCTCGCGCACCATAACTTTTTCTACTCGAAGAATCAGAACAAGCACTTCGACACTGTCTTTCAACAAGGCGAACTCCCCGAGGACCCGACGATTTATCTCGTTGCCCCGACTCGGACTGATCCGTCGAAGGCGCCGGAAGGTCATGACAACATCAAGATTCTTCCTCACATCCCGCCGATCAACCCTGACAAGCCGCACACGCATGAGGAATACATGGCTTTGAAAGAACGCGTCATCGACAAGCTTGAGCGCATGGGCCTGACCGATCTTCGCAAGCACACCGTCGTCGAAGATGTCCTCACGCCCGTTGATATCGAAGCGATGTATAATTCGAATCGCGGTTCTATCTACGGCGTCGTCAGTGATTGGAAAAAGAACCAGGCTTTCAAAGCGCCGAAGCAATCTTCGAAGTATCGAAATCTCTTTTTCACTGGTGGCAGCGTTAACCCCGGCGGGGGCATGCCCATGGCAATTCTTTGCGGGCAGAAGGTCTCCGACCGCGTCCTCAAGCAGGAAGCAAGGATGTCCTGAGAAGAAGCCCTCTCTCGGCATCGGAAATAATGCCGATTCGCCTTTCCCGTTGCATTCGTAATAACGCCGGGCAACCCGTTCCATGGACCTCATCATTTGGACTTATCTCGGTATCGTTTTCCTCTGCTGGACCAGTGGCTGGGTCATGTCCGCCCGATTTCGCCCCGTGCCGCAACTCGCTCCAGGTGCACCCAAACCTCTCGTGAGGGTTTCCGTCATCATTCCCGCGCGGGACGAGGAGGAAAACCTCTCCCGTCTCCTTCCCTCTCTCGTCAACCAAGACTTCGTCGCCCACGAGATCATCGTCGTGAACGATCAATCAGGTGACAGCACCGCCGGGATCGCGAGTGAACACGGTGCTCGCGTCATTGATGGAGAGGCCCTTCCCGCCGGGTGGTATGGCAAACCGTGGGCCTGTCAGCAGGGAGCAGGCGCCGCTAGCGGAGACTGGCTTCTCTTTCTCGATGCCGATACCGTGATTGAACCGGGTGGACTTCTCCGGATCGCTGATCTCTCTGGCGATCCCGCGAGTGTGCATTCCATCTGCCCCTACCACCGCGTTGAGCGCGCCTACGAGCAGCTCTCCGCCTTCTTTAATGTCATCATGATTCTCGGCATGAACGCCTTCACTGTGAAAGGATCGAAAGCGCAAAGCGTCGGTCTTTTTGGTCAGGCGCTATTTATTTCCCGCGAGCAATACGACGCGGTGGGGGGGCACGATCCCGTGAAACAGGAAGTGCTCGAAAATTTTCACCTTTCGCGCTACCTCGCCGCTGCCGGATACACTTGCCGCTGCTACCTCGGACGCGGCACTGTGTGGATGCGGATGTTCCCGACCAATCTCAAAGACCTCATCGCCGGTTGGAGCAAAGGTTTTGTCTCTGGTGCCGATAACACGCCGAAGAGTGCCCTTGTCGGAATCTCGATTTGGCTTTCAGGCCTCATCATGAGCGTCATCGCCCTGACATTTGTCCCGCTCGCATCTCCATTTGCTCTTGTCGGAATCGCGAGTCTTTATCTCCTTGGCGTGATCCAATCGCTCTACCTGTTTAAGAGTGCGGGGAACTTCTGGATTGCCGGAGCGCTCCTTTTTCCGATTGGATTGGCTTTTTATCAGGGGGTCTTTTTCCGCGCCCTGAGGCGGAGAAAAGAAGGCAGAGCTGTGACGTGGAAAGGGCGTGATGTTACTTGAGCTTTCCAATCTCTGGATCGTGATTCTTAATGTCATCGGCATTCCGGCGATCCACCTCGGAATCTCTTGGTTTTACACGCGAATGTCGCGAGACCAATTTGATCCCCAATCATTTCTCTTCAAGCCGCGGGCTTGGGAAGAGGGAGGACGGATCTACCAGAAGCTTTTCCGAATCAGGCAATGGAAAAACCTTCTTCCTGACGCTGCGCCCTGGTTCGATGGATTTGCGAAAGGCAAACTCAGCCATCGCGATCCTGCTTATTTTCGGGCTTTTATCGCCGAAACCTGCCGGGGTGAAGCCGCCCACTACGCCCAAATTCCCGGGATCATGCTGACCCTCATTTGGAACCCCTGGCCCGTCGCTGCCATCGTCATGGTCATCTACGCCTTCCTCTCCAACATTCCCTGTCTCATTCTGCAGCGGTTTACCCGCGCAAGACTGCGGGAATGCATAGAATCCTGATGATCAGTGCTCGGAAGTTGAGGGACGACACGGCAATTAAGGGATAGACCTAAATAGCACGGGTCGAGGGTCGTGAGGACTCCATCGCCGATCTTGGGGCCTTCTTCTCCGAGTTACTATTGGTCGGTGCGCTGCAACGGATTCGAACCCTGATTTACCTCAAGGCAAATTGTCTTCTGGGTATGGATGTCTCAGCTTGTGAAATCCAATCCCAAAGCACTGAAAGGACTACTCCGAAGCTAGAGTCGAGCCGCTTCAGGCATACGATTTGAATCAAGAAGGGTTCGTTCCTGACTTGGTGTTTTGATGAGAGAGCAAGACCAGGAGTTTTTACTCCACTTCCGGCAATCGAAACGCCATGACGCTCCCCAAAATTCCAAGGACCGCGAAGACGAGAATCACGACCTGCTCTCCGACTGCACCTGCGAGCAAACCAAATGATCCGCTTGTGAGGATGACCAGTCCCATAAGAGTGTTGCTCACGGCGACGAGTCGGGCGCGGTTGTCGTTGTCGGCATGATCAACGAGATAAGTCTTTCGTCCGATGCGAATGCCGGTGTGGGCGAGGCCGATGAGGAAGAAGAGGCTCCCATAAATCCAGAGGGCGGAGACGCGATCCAGTTCGAGATTGGAAATTCCGGCGGTGAGGCAGCCGATCACCCCCGCGCTGAATCCGGCGATGGCGAGGGTCTTCCGGCTGCTGCGATCGGAGAGTTTTCCCCAGGTCGCGCCGCTCAGTGCGGTCGCGAGGCTGCCTGCGATCATGAGGAGGCCGAGGCTCGCGGCACTTCCATTGGTAGCACGGTGAGCAAGGACGACGTAAAACGGCATCGAGAGAACGGTGCTCGCGAGGAGGGCGCGGGCGATGCAGAAGCGCAGGAAGACTTTGTCCTCACGGAGAAATTTCAAACTCTCGAGCGCGTCGAGGAGCGGATTTCCATCTCCGGAGGTTTCGCTGGGTTCTTCGATCAAGCTCATCATGACCCCTGCCGCGATGAGCCAGAGTGCGCCGGCGATGAAGAGAAGCGCGGCGAAGAAACTCGCGGGGAGTTCTTTTGCCGGATTAACGACAAAGAAAACCCCGACGCCCACGGCGACCCAACCGGAGATCGAGGAGGCGAGTCCCGAGAGCTGACCGCGTCTCGTTTTTGGAATGGTTTTGCCGAGGAGGTCTTTGCCCGCGATGGAGCAGATGCCGCGCGAAAGGCTGAAGAGCACGAGCAGTCCGATGATGCTCCACCCTGCGGTGGCGCCGGTGAGAAAAAGCGCGACCAAACCCATCCCGAGAATCGCGGCCCCCTGAAGAGCGCTCCCGACGACCCAGAATCCACGACGGATTTCATAACGGCGCAGGAACTGGCTGAACACCATCTGCGGGACGAGCGAACCCGCTTCGCGGATCGGGACGAGGAGACCGATCGTCGCGGTCGGTGCTCCGAGGGCGGTGAGAAGCCACGTGAGAATGAGACCGGGTTTGCTGAGGTGGTCACCCGTTTTCGAGCCGACGTAGGCGATGACCTGCGTGCGGAAATTCCTGGTGATGGTGGCTTCGTCGGGCATTGCTGAAAACTCTTTTTCCTTTTCTTAATCTTTATCCTTTTCCCCGTGCAGGGTGAGAGAAAAAGAAAAGGATTAGGAAAAAGAAAAGGAGGGACTCAAGAGGGTTAGGTCACTGACCTAACAGGGTTCAGTCACCCCTCTTTCGCCCCACGATTTCATTCACCATCTGCGTGAACACGAAGTGGTGAAAGGGCAGCACCGCGAGCCAGTAGAGTCTTCCGAGCAACCCTCGCGGGCGGAAGGTCGCGGTCTGGACGACGCGCCAGGCTTTGTTGATCGAGGGGTTGCGGTTCGGCTCGATTTGGAACTCCAGCCAGGCGTCGCCGGGGAGCTTCATCTCGGCGTAGAGGATGAGGCGCCGGTTCTCACGGTCCGACACTAACACGCGCCAAAAATCGAGAGCGTCGCCGGGGTTGAGTTCGCTCGGGTGGCGGCGTCCGCGTCTCAGGCCGGAGCCTCCGACGAGGCGATCCATCCAACCGCGAAGCTTCCAGGCCCAGTCCATCGAGTACCAGCCTTCCTTGCCTCCGATCCGCCAGATATTCTCCGCGACTTCTTCGGGGTCACGATCGAAAGGGAGGACGCGCTGGTCGGAGTAGACGCCATGGCGGGGCACCTTGACGCGGCGGAGAAGATGGACATCCATGCGGCCTGAGGAGAGCGAATCGATCCAGCTCGATCTGACCTGATTTTGCTCGATCATGGAGAAGGCCCGCTTCACCGCATCGAGATAGGAAATGAGATCGAGCTTCACGATTTCGCGGATGCGATCTTCGGACGACGACATGTCGTAGGTGAGGCTGTCGACGAGACTGCGGGCAAGGGGATAACTCGCGTTCGTCATGAAGAAGAGCCAGTAGCTCGAAAGCTTCGGTGTGATCAGGGGCACGGGGAGGAGGACCCGGCCGAGGCCGCGGGCCTCTGCAAATTGCATGAGCAAATCCTGATACGAATAGGCTTTCGGACCGGCGATGTTAAAGGTGCCGTCGAGGGTTTCCTCTTTTCCAATCACGCCGGTGAGGTAGTCGATGACATTGCGAACCGCGATCGGTTGGCAGGGATTGCGCAGCCATTTCGGCGCGATCATCACAGGAAGTTTTTCGACTAAATCACGAATGATTTCGAAGGAGGCACTGCCCGCGCCGACGATGATCGCGGCGCGGAGGACGGTCGCGGGAACCGGACCCTTGAGGAGGATCTCCTCAACGTTGAGGCGCGAGGCGAGGTGGGGGGAAAGTGATTCCTTGGGGTGGTTCACGATCCCGCTCAGGTAGATGACCTGCTGCGCTTCGGTGCCACTGAGGGCTTCGACAAAATTTTGCGCGGAGCGTTCTTCAAGGTCGTAGAAATCCTTCGACCCGCTTCCCATCGAGTGGACGAGGTAGTAGGCGATCTCGATGTCGTTTGGGATATCGGTCAGGGAATCGAGTTCGAGGAGGTCGCCCTCGATCACCTCAATGCGACCGGGTTCACCTTCCGCGACGGTGAACTGAGATTCCGGAAAGCGCCGGGCATCCCGCACGAGGCAGACGACGTGGTGACCCTGATCGAGGAGCACGGGAAGGAGCCGCATCCCGATGTAGCCGTTGGCACCGGTGAGGAGAACTTTCATCCGATTCCGAGATGGTGGCGGATTTGTTTTGCGGCGGCGACCCCGGTCTCGATCGCACGCGGGATCCGGCCTTTGCCAATGAAAGCATCCCCCGCGAAAAAGAGGCCCAATTCAGCGCCCGGTTTCATCGCTTCGAGGCTGGCGGCTGAGTAAGGGTGAGCATATTTCCAGCGTTGGGTGTCGGCCCATTGCAGAGGGGGGAGATCGACGGGGAGGAGAGCGGCTACGGCTTCATGAGCCGCCGTGATGATTTTTTCGGTCGGCTCGTGGTAGTGGTCTTGCGTCCAGGCCGGTGACATCTGGACGATAAGAAGCGTCTCGCCGGCGGGGACGTGGCCGGCCTTTTGATTCTCGTGACTGACCCAGGCGATGGCGTGCTCGCGGTCGCTGTTGATGAGCGCGTAGGACTGACCGGGGAAGTTGAATTCTCCGGCGAAATTCAGCGCGACGCAAAACTGGCTGTGGTATTTGGATTGAGCCAGCTCGGAGGTGAGTAGCTCAACGAGATCAGAATCGATCGTGCTTTGGTCGAGCAGCGCGATGGTCTGAGGGGCGGGCGGCGTCATGAGGACGGCATCGAATCCGCTGTGCGAATTCAGTTCGTCATCGATCAAAGTCCAGGAGTCGTTCTCATTTTCCAACTTCGTGATTGTCGTTTCTCTCTCGACCTGAAGACCGCCGACTTCGACCATGAGTTTACCCAGCGTGCTGATGCCTCCTTTGTAGCTCCACTTCGCCCCGGCGTTCAGCTTGGGATCACCAGCAGAGATCTCGCCGTCGGCGGAAAAAGTCCAGACGTCCCCCATGATGCGGCAGAGCTCCCCGGTCGGAAGATCGCGAAAGAGAAGTGCCGCGACATCATTGCAGTTTACTTTGAAATAGTTCGCCCCGTAGTCGTAGCGGCAGCCATTTTTCGAGCGCGAGGCGGCGCGTCCTGAGAAGCCCTTGCTCTTTTCGAACAAGACGACTTCAGCGTCAGTTTCAGCGAGTTGGAAAGCGGCAGCGAGTCCCGAAAGACCGGCTCCGATGATAGCGATTCTAGGCATAGCGGGCTGACTCCGTTACGCCTCTCGCGGAATGGCTAGAGTCCGAAACTGCTTTTGAGAGAAGTTAGGTCTTCTTTGAGTTCGTCCGCCATCGCCTTCGTGTAAATTTTCTGAATGCTGCCGCGGTTTTGTAGGTCGATGAGCTTCCGCAAATCATTTGGACGTTCACGCCAGGAAATTCCATCTGTGAAAAGAAAGAAAACCGTGTCGTCCCGCTTTTGTTCGACAATGCGTGAGATGTCACCCAAGACATCAGTTTGTTTGCTGCCAGTGGCTCCGTAAGCCTTTACCTCGATGAGAATGTGGGGATCTTGCGAGCCGGGGATAGCGAAATCGGCTTTTTCCGTGCTGAGTTTGGAGGCCCCTAAAAAGCGGCATCTCGATTCATAGTCATCGTCGCCAAAAACGGATTGGATCAAAATTTCAACAAAATCTTCGAGGCTGCGACCTCTCTGCTGACCTTTGATTGCGCTGCCACGCCCACCTTTGAGGCGCTCGACGAGAACATCGGACCAGTGCAGCTCACGATTGAGAGTCGCGTTAATTTTTTCGGTGAGGGCGAGGCTCTCGAGAGCGTCAAGAAAAGCTGCTCGATTGGTTTGATAGCGTTTCACCCCAATCCCGCCGGGTCCGAGGATAGCTTTCATGCTCATCTGAAATTCATCTTTTGAGCAATCCAGAAAGAGTCGCATTGCCGAAATGGCGGTCGGAAAATCGGAATCGAGTAACGCAGCAACTTCACTCAGGGTGACGGGCCCGCGAGAGGGAATTGTCTTGAGCAAGAGGATCACTTCTTCGGCATGAGAATCCATCCAACTAGCTTCGACTACTGCGAGCGAGTTGAATATTTCGTCAAATGTTTGAGTCACTCGCCGCATCAAATGCCGATGATAAGGTACTCCTGAACAACGTTCCGTTTCGCCTGGGCGTGAGTTCCAAAGTGGTAGCGATGTTCGCGCTCGACGACCTCGACGCTCTTTTTGTAGCGGGCCATGATTTCGATCAAGGTGGCCAGATCCGGATACGCATTGGATGAGTAAGAAAGGACGAGGGTAGAGTCAGCGAATTTACGGAAAAGAGAGTCAAACGCTTCCAGCGCAGTGCGTCGATAAGCGAAGGGCGTGAAGGGTTTTACAATTTTCTTCACTTTGGAATCCTGTTTGATTTCCTGATTCTTCCAGTAGCAGGAGAGCCCTTCCAGGAAGTGATAACGCTTCATGTAGCAATTGTCATCGGAACGCGGCACGTAAGGGGGATCCATGTAAACGAGATCAGCTTTCGTGGACAGATCAAAGATATCGCCGTGGTTCGAGAAATTATGCTTTCCGTTGTCAAAGACCGCATCGTTATAAATTTGCGCTTGTTCGAGGAAATGCTCCTTCAAGGTGAGTTGAAGGTCGCGGCGTCCATCTTTGTATTTCTCGGGGTCTCCAGCGACCGTAAAAAGTCCTCTTGGTTGGCGCTTTACCGCTGATCTTAAGAGCGCGGCGATGGCGAGAGCTTGTTTCGAAGGATTGCCAAGTTCGCGGATGCCACACCAGGCATTGTCGAGGAACTTCAAATCTTCATCGGTGTAAAAAATACCGGGGAAGGTTCGTTGAATAAATTTTTCGCTGACCAGCCGGGCCCTCGCCTTATCGATTGTAGAAAGGTCTGTCTCGTCAAGTTGTTCGCTGTTGTTGGCGATGAGAGCACTTGAAAGAGTCGATGGAAATTGCAGAGAATCGTTGGTGTAAGTTCCTTTGCCCATCGCTTTGAGGAGATAGGAAACTGCCCCCGAACCGGAAAAGGCATCAACCGCAGTGTCGAATGCGAGAGGATGGATCGTGTCATGGATCCATTCAAGGAGCCGGAACTTGCTCCCCATGTAGCGAAATTGTGGGAGCGATTTAACCTGCGCAGGAACTCCATTCGACAAGAGAAAACCCGATTCCTTTGCGACTTTGGGAGCTGGCAGAGCGCGGGCAGGCATGGGTGCAGATTACATGTTCCGTTGAACAATTCCAGCGATTTATCCTAAGTGCTTGAGGAGATCAATAGCTCTTCGCAAAAATCACCCGTCCTTCAGCGGGCTTTCCGGTGTAGACGCAGGTGCCGGGTCCGCCGCGGAGCTTGGCGTCTTTGGGAATGCAGCGGACGGTGACTTTCAGCTCCTGCTGGAGGGCTTCTTCGTCTGCGGCGCTGCCGGCCCAGTGGACGAGAGCGAAGCCGCCATGGATTTCGGGCTGCTTCTTGTTCTTGGCGGTGAAGAAAGCGCGGAATTCCTCCATCGAGGTGATCTCGACGGTGTGTTCGTGGCGAAAATCGCGGGCGCGCTTGAGGAGCGTGTCCTGAATCGACTGTAAGGTTTCGACGATGCCGGAGACGACTTCTTCATTGGCGATGAACTGCTTGTCCTTTGGCGCCCGGTCGCGGCGTGCCATCGCGACGGTGCCATTCTCAAGATCGCGCGGTCCGATTTCGATTCGAACCGGCACGCCTTTCTTGATCCATTCCCAGGTCTTGACGCCACCGCCGAGGTCGCGTTTGTCGATCTCGACGGAGATTTTTTCATCGTGGAAAAGCTGTGCCTTGATCTCCGCGGCGAGCTTTTCACAGGCTTCGTGGACGGGCGCTTCATGCTCGGGCTTGGGCGCGACGGGAATGATCACGATCTGCGTTGGCGCGACGCGAGGTGGGAGGACGAATCCGTCATCGTCGGAGTGCGCCATGAGAAGCGTTCCGATAAGGCGGGTGCTCACGCCCCAGCTTGTCGTCCAGGCGTGCTCGCGGCCCTGCTCGCGACCTTCGAATTCGATCCCGGCGGCTTTGGAAAAATTCTGTCCGAGAAAGTGCGAGGTCCCGGCCTGGATCGCTTTCCGGTCCTGGACCATGGCTTCGACGGTGAAGGTGTTGAGCGCACCGGGGAAACGCTCGGCCTCGGTTTTCTCTCCGGCGATGACGGGGACGGCGAGATGGTCGGTGAGAAAGCGCTCGTAGACTTCGTGCATTTTCGTGGCTTCCTCCATCGCTTCTTCGGAGGTCTCGTGCGCGGTGTGGCCTTCCTGCCAGAGAAATTCAGCGGTGCGGAGGAAAAGACGGGGACGCATCTCCCATCGCATCACGTTAGCCCATTGGTTGATGAGTAAAGGCAAATCGCGGTAGCTCTGGACCCAGCGCGCGAAGGCAGCTCCGATGATCGTCTCGGAAGTCGGGCGGATCACGTAGGGCTCGGTGAGCTCACCGGCCGGGACCATTTTCCCATCCTTCAGCTCAAGGCGGTGATGCGTCACGACGGCGCATTCGGTCGCGAATCCTTCGACGTGGGTCGCCTCTTTTTCAAGATAGCTGACGGGAATGAGGAGAGGGAAGTAGGCGTTTTTGTGGCCGGTTTCTTTAAACCACTGATCGAGCTGTTTCTGGATCTGCTCCCAGAGACCGTAGCCCCAGGGCTTAATAACCATGCAGCCGCGGACGTCCTGAGCGTTTTCCGCGAGGTCGGCGGCGCGGATCACTTGTTGATACCACTCCGGGAAATTTTCTTCGCGGGAGGGGGAGATCGCGTTCTTGGGTCCTTTAGCCATGGTCGTTGAAATTGAGGGTAAAACTAAGTTCGACCGTATCCACCTGAGGGCGAATTGCCAGCAGGGAAATTAGGTCTACCTTGGAAGTGATGAAAATCACACGCCTCTTCATTTCGCCGGATCACAATTACGTCGGCCATTACGGTAAGCCGGCGGGGACGAATCCGATCATCGAAGTCGATGAAATCGAATGCGTCGCCGGGAGCGGGATCAAGAACGATCGCTACTTTGATCACAAACCGGATTTCAAAGGGCAGATCACCTTTTTCGAGCAGGACACCCATGATCGGCTCTGCGAAGAATTCGGCGTTTTTGATAAAGGCCCCGACAGCTACCGTCGCAATGTCATCGTCGAAGATCAGGATTTGAATGAACTGATCGGGAAAGAGTTCGAGATCCAGGGGGTGCGATTTGTGGGGACCGAGGAAGCGAAGCCCTGCTTCTGGATGGAGGAAGCGCTCTGCAAGGGGGCGCTGAAATTTCTCGTTGGCAAAGGTGGTCTGCGGGCGCGAATTTTGGAGGGTGGCGTCTTGCGGAAGGGGTGAACGACTTATGGACGGTTTTTCTCCATCAGCTTTCAGGAAAAGGCTGGGCCATTCTAGTATTGCGGCATTAGCTGTGGCAGCTTAGATTTAAAACATGACTCGATCCCTCACCGCAGTCTTCTCACGTGAAGATGATGGTTACGTTGCTCTCTGTCCTGAAATTGATGTGGCGTCTCAAGGGGACACGATTGAAGAAGCGAAAGTAAACTTGCGTGAAGCGGTCGAGCTCTTCTTCGAGTGTGCTTCCGAGGCCGAAATTGGTCAGCGCTTCTCAGGCGAGTCTTTCGTTTCATCGCTGGAGGTAGAGGTTGCCTAGTCTTCCTGTTCTTTCGGGAAAACAAGTCTGCGACATTCTCGTTGGACACGGGTTTGAAAAGGTTCGCCAGCGTGGCAGTCACATGATCATGCAACGAGTTATGGGATCCACCACCGTGACGGTTCCGGTTCCCAATCACAAGGAATTGAAGCGCGGAACCCTGCGATCCATCATTAGGCAAAGCGGTCTCGGAGTGGAGAATTTTACGAAGTAGAATCGTTAGGACCACCCGATCTCATCAGCGAATATTAGCGCCCATCAGTGGTTTCGTTCCCTCCATGACTCTCGACATTTCCACACCGGCCCTTCTTTTCCCGGCGGTCAGTCTACTTTTTCTGGCCTACACGAACCGCTTCCTTCACCTCGCGGCGCTGGTGCGGAATCTCCACCGGGACTGGATCGAGCTGAAGGACGAAGCCTTCCGCGCTCAGATCGACAATATCCGTAAGCGCCTGAAACTCATCCGGTGGATGCAATTGCTCGGCGCGGTGAGCCTCGTTTTTTGTGTCGTCTCGATGGTCGCGGTGATTGCCGATCAGTGCCTCATCGGACTTGTCGCTTTCGTGACCGCGCTTGTGCTCATGGGCGCGTCCCTGATTTGCCTCGCGCTTGAGATCTGGTGTTCCGGTGGCGCGTTACAGATCCTGCTGAAGCGCGTTGAGGACGAGTAAGTTTACAAAGCTCTCACGCTTTTATAATCGAAACCTCTCTGGTATTTCGATAAAGTCAGCCCATCTTTCCTATGATGAAGCCGCTCGCCCCTTATTCACTCCTTACTATAATCGCGGCCGTCACGGCTGCCGCGTTTCCCGCCACCACTCTTGCCGAGGTCGCCTATGTCGAACCGGCGAAACCTTACTCGGCCTCGCCTTTTTTGAAAGAGGTGACACCGGGGAAAGTCGATCTCTCACGCGGCGAGGTGAACATTCCCCTCATCACCTGGGCGGCGGACGGGGTCACGGTCGCAAGCAACGATGGTCTCGCCCCGAATGCCAACTCATCGCTCGCGAAAGCGATGGGGGTGAACGCGAATCTTGAGCTCGTCGATAACTTCGACCAGCAGGTCGCGAATTATCTCTCAGGTCAGTCGCCTTTCCTACGCGGCACCGCCGGAATGATCAACCTCGTCACCGAAGCGGTCAGTAGCTTCGGACCTGACTACGAGCCGGTCGTCATTTTCCAACTCTCCTGGTCCACTGGAGCGGATGGCTTTGTCGCGAAAGACATTGAGGATCTCGCGGATCTGAAGGGGAAATCCATCGTCGTGCAGGCGTCAGGGCCTCATGCGGATCTCGTGCAGGTCCTCCTCGAAGACGCCGGCCTCGCCCCCGGTGATGTCGAAATCAAATACGTCAGCGAAATTACGTTTAACGAAGAGGTCGCGGCAGACGGACGGGCCCACGATCCGGCGAGTGCGTTTCGCGAGGATGCAAGCCTTGCCGGAGCGGCCTGTATTTTCCCTGACATTCTCACCCTCACGGCCGGCGGCACTGTCGGGACAGGAGCGGAGGACAGCGTCAAAGGCGCGAAGCCGATCCTCACGACGCGGACCGCTTCCCGCGTCATTGCCGATGTCTACGCGGTGCGGGCGGACTTCTTGAATGAGCACCGCGAGGTCGTTCACGGATTTGTCAAAGCGCAGCTCGAAGAGCAAAAGGCGTTCGAAGCTGAACTGGCAAACATCACCAAAAAAGGGGAGGCCGATCGCGCCATGCTTGATGCCTTTAAAAAGGCCTGTGCGCCGCTCGCGGGGATCTTCCTCCTCGACGAAGGAGCGGTGAATGATTTCATCGCCTGGGTCGGCGTCGATCTCGATCTCGCAGGAACGTCGGGGAATATCGACTTTTTCGCGAACGACAAAAACCCGGTCGGTTTCGTTGCGAGCAGCAAGCGGAGTCAGGCTTACTACACCGCGACGGGCATGGTCGCAGCGGCGGCAATGCCGGATTTTGCGGGCTGGAATTTTGCGACGGACTTCGGAGCCGGTGCTGCTCCGGTCGCGAAGAAAACGGATTCGACCTTCACGAGCACGCAGATGGTGAGAGAAGCGGCGGAAAGTGCGGACGCGAGTTTGCTCTTTTCGTCCGAGTTTCTTTTTCCGGCGAATGCTTCCGAGATCCAGTGGCAGAATCACCGCGAGGTGTTTGATACCCTCCACGAAAAAGTGAGCCGCTACGGAGGAGCGGTCGTGCAGTTGCGAGGTCACTCGGATAACTTTTTCTACACTTTTGTCGTTGCGAAAAAAGGCCAGGGAGAATCAACCTATAAGCGTCGTATTCCCGGAACGAATGACTTTCAGGAGCTCCCGCTTCCGAAGCTGGAGCAGGTCGTGAACTCCGCGAACCAACTCAGCTACGAGCGGGCATTTGCAATGAAGCGGGCCTACGCCAAATACCTCCGCGAGGCGCAAGGGATGACGAATGACGAGATCGATCTCTCTCGGTTTGATGTCAAAGGGATGGGCATTTCCGATCCGATTCATGCGAAGCCGACGACGGCTGACGAGCGCTCCGCGAACATGCGTGGGGAAATGTATATCTACGCGGTCGAGGCCGAAATCCCCCTCGATTTCGGAGTCGACGATTTGCAGTGAGCCTGAAAGGAATCAGTAAGATCATGAAAAAATTTATACCTATTCTGGCAGTCACTTTCGGTTGGTTTGCGGCTCAAGCCGACGAGCTCGACACCGCGCTCATGACGGAGCGGGACAGTCAGACCGCGACCGCGATCTCGATTATTTTCGACAGCTCCGGCTCGATGCGGGATGACCAAAAGCTCGTGCAGGCGCAGAATGCGTTCACGGCGTGGCTTGCGAGTCTTCCTGACACTTACACATTGGGGCTCGTTTACTTCGTGCGCGGAGCCGGTCAGTTGGCGGTGCCTCTGGGGCAAGGGAAGAAAGTGGAGATCAGTCAGCAGGTTGCCAATGTTCAGGCCTACGGCAAGACTCCGATCGCCGACTGCCTTCGCATTGTGCGGGATGAGATCAAAAAGCGGCGCGCCGAGTTCTCTCCGTATGAGCGGCATGTCGTCGTGGTTTTCACGGACGGGGCCGAGACTGTCGATCCGGGTGGAAATCGTGCCGTTTTGAATGAAGTGATCAAACTCCGAAGTTCAATCGTCGAAGTGGTCGGGATCGGGTTCAAGGGACAGGGCGATTACCTCGCCGAAGCCACGACCCAGTATTTCGATGCGAACGATGAAGAGGAGCTCGTCGCCGGTTTGTCCCAGGTCGATGCCGAGATCGGCGATTCTTCAGATTTGGAAATCAGTGAACAGGATTTAGCAGTGATTCAGAAAACGATCATCGCGACGCCCCCGGCTCCGATCCGGGAAGCGGAGTAGATCCTTCAAACCATCAGGTGATGCGGAAATTTTTTGTCTTCCTATGTGTCCTTCTCCTTCTCGCCATGATCGGCTGGAAAGTGAGCGAACCGCTTCGTGAAAAGCTCGCGCAGGAGAATCAGTTCCGCAGCACGAGTGATGCCGCGACGATCGAGCATTACCTCACCGTCGGTGGCGATGAATGGCTCGGCTATCTGATTTTCCGTTCGCCGAAATTTCGCTCTGCCCTCGAAGAAGAGGGCATCGCGCTTACCTTTGAGGTCGAGGCCGATTTCCAGAAGCGCTTCGATAAGCTCGCGGCAGGAGAGTTCGATTTCGTCTGCGCGACGATCGACAGCTTTCTCGTCAACGCCCGGTCGAGTAATTTCCCGGCAGTGATCGTTTTTGGAATCGACGAGTCCTACGGCGGCGATGCCGTCCTCGCGCGCGACTCCATCGGAAGTCTCGATGACCTCAATGGCGAGGAGATCAAAGGAGCGTTTGTGGGGTATTCCCCCTCCGAGTTTTTGCTCAAATCGCAGATCGCGCACTTTGGACTCGATCAGCTCAAGCCGAAGCTCGCCTCCTTTCGCACCGACGATGCGCAGACCGCCTATGATCGACTCGCGAAGGGTGAGGTCGATTTTGCGGTGCTCTGGGAGCCGCTCGTTTCCAAAGCGCTGCGGGACATTCCCGGGGTGACCCGCCTCATGGACACGCGGCAGGCTCGTGGCGTCGTCTACGATGTTGCGATTGCTTCGCGCGCGCTCGTCGCGGAGAAGCCGCAGGTCGTGCAGACCGTGACCCGGCTCTATTTTGAAGCGCTGAACGAATACCTCGCGACACCGGGTGAATTTGCGAAGCTGGCGCGGAATGACAGCGGCGAATCGAAAGCCGACGCCGAGGCGATGCTGAGCGGGGTCCGCTTTCTCAACCTCCAGGACAATCGGGAAATGATGACCGGCTCCCGCGACCTTCGCTTCACCGACGCGGTCTCTAACATCACCCAAATTCTTCTCGATGTCGGCGACCTTCCGTCCGACCCGCTCAAGGGCAATCCACGCCTCGTCATCAACAGTGGATTCATCGACGGGGTCGGCGGACCGGAGACGGTGGTGAGAGGCGGCCAGGAGGTCCAGCCGATGAGACGTTTTTTCCGGCCTCTTTCCGAGGGGCAGTGGCAGTCGCTTTTCGAACTGAAATCCGGAACCCTTCTCGAAGAGCCGATTACTTTTGGCGTCGGTCAGGCAGAGATCGAGGAGGAGTTTCAGGTCTCCCTGAAAGAGGCGTCGCAGAAGTTGGTTCACTATCCCGGACACCGCATCATCGTCCAGGCGCATGTCACGCCGGGGTCGGACGCGGCGCTTGATCGCGAGCTTTCGCAGGAGCGGGCCGATGCGATTCGTGATTTCATGATTGGCGAGGGGGCCATCGACGAGAATCGTATTTTCGCCGTCGGGATGGGCGGGGACGAACCGGTCGTGAGAAAAGACGGGGAAGGGATTCGCTCGTGGAAAAGACGTTGCCGCCGTGCGCGGATTTATCTGGCGGAGGATACCTGATCGTCTAGTTTTCAGTGATGCCTTCTCCCCAGACGCGACCCGGACCGACTTTTCCGATTCCCTCTTCGCGAATCAACGCGCGGAAGTGGAAAATCGCGCTTGGGTCGCCCGTGACCTGGGCTCCCTACTTACCCGCCGCAGGGGCTTTCGCCTTTCTCGATGTCGGCGTCTGGTGGTTTATCGGTCTGGCTGCTGCGGTCACGGCGGGAGTGGTCACGTATTGGAAGAGCCATCACACGAAACTCGAGGACAAGTTGATCGAAGATCTCGTGCGGGAGAGCAATGCGGAGCAGGATGCCCAGTTGCTCAAAGAAGTGCGCTATCTCCAGAAAAGCGGGCACGGAAATTATGCGACGACGCTGGGCAGCTTTCTCGAAAAGAAGCAGCAGGTGGAAAAGGCGATCCATGGCGACGGATCGGGTCTCAGCCCGGAGAAGAAAGAGATCGAGTCGCTCATTGATTCGATTGTCTTCGGAGTCGCCGATCAGTTGCATCGCCTTTCGCAGTTCGATGATCGCTTGCAACGACCCGTGATCCCGCTCAATGACGAGCAGCGGGTGAATTTGGAAACCTCGCGAGAGGAGGTCGCCGCTCGCGTGCATGAAGCCTGGCATCTCATCAATGAAACCTGGGACAATCTCGGGACTTTACTCAACCCGGCAGCAAGCATCGCGGGGGAGGACGTTTCGCATCTTGAACTGGATACCGCGATCAGTCGCCTCAAACGCGAGCATGAGATCGCGGGGCGCGTGCGGGAGCGCATGGCATCCGAGTGGGGCGAAGCCTTTGGCGAAGATGAGCCGAAGGAGCGCGAACTGGAATAAACGACATGGGATTTTTTGCCGACATTGACGATGAGCTGACCCGTGATCTTGCGGACGATTACGCGATGCTCTTTCTTTCGATCCGCAAATTGACGGACCTGCTCAATGTCGATTCCTATGACGAAATGGGCGGCGAGCATGAGCACAGCGCGCGTCTTTTCGAAAGTGAGAACGCGCTCGCTGAGCAACTTCGCCACGACCTCGATGAGGAACTCCCCGCGAACGCCGACCCCGAAATTCTCGCCACTTTTCTCAAGGCCTACCGTCTCGAATCACTCTACCCCGACACGGTCGGCCCGATCGAGGAGACCGCGACGACGATCCCTTTGCTCACCCTGCCCAAGTTCCACGCTCGTCGGCTTGATCCGGCAAAGCGGGAGGCGGTTTATGAGAAGCTCGTCATAGACTTTGGCGTCAGCGAAATTTGCCGGATGAAGATCGATGCAGACTTTGTCCGGTCCCGGGAGCGCCTCGCCCGTCGTCGCCATCTCGTCGATGCGGTGCGCCGTCGGCTCCTCGACGAAAACGGGGAGCCGCGCTCCCGAAGCGAGATCAAGGCCGTCTTTGATCAGTGGTTCCCCGACAATCCGCTCCGCGAAACCGAGGTTGAGATGGTGATCACGCGGACCTGCCTCTACTGGTGCATCCCGGCGAAGGAGGATGTCGAGCCGCGAGATTCCGAGGCAGAGACCGAAGCAGTCGAGGCCTGGCGAAAGCTGACGGGACGTTTTGCGTTTCAATACTTCAGTCATTTCCCGACCTTCAGTTCTTTCGATGCGCGCGATGCGAATCCGGCATTGGTGGTTTCGCTCGCCGCCGAGCTCCGCTGGACCGAGTCGGACGTTATTGATGGGCTCAACTCGACAACGACGATTGAGCGAACCCGGGAGATTGAAAAATATCTTATCCACGATACCTGGGGGCACATGTGGCAGGGCGATCTCACCCGGCTCCGGCAGCTCTACGACACGATGGAGAGCCTCAAATCTCCCGTCGATGCGAACGAGCACCTCACTCTCCCGGACGGGAATGTCCTCTCGATGCTCGACCTCATGTATCTGAACATGCGCGGCGAGATCCGCTACGACGAGACGCTCGCGACCCGTTACATGGATCAGTGGATCCGTCTTCGGATTCAGGCACTGCTTGCTCCCATCGTCGCGGAGCTCACCGCTGACTGCGTCGAGTACAAGTTCAAAATCGACAATCCGGCGGAGCGGAAGCTGCTTCCTTCATCGTCGGTGTTTGAAGAAAATCCCGCCAAGCTCGACTTCGCCTGGGTCGATCTTGGGTACTTTGTAAGGAGCCTGCGGCGGACGATTGCGACCTACACGAAAAGCGAAGCGCTGAAGGAGAGTCTCATTGACCGGACCTGCCTGCTCTTGAAAAACAAGTATCCGCGTCAGTATCAAAAAGTGGCCTGTCATGATGACCTGCGAACTCAGGTTGAGGTGACGGTTGCGAAATTTCTCGATGACTTTCTCGTGCGTCAGGATTTGCATTTGAATCAGGAGATCCTCGACGGCGTCACTGAAAATTCGCCGATGCCGGCCGTGAATTCGTTCTTCCTCCTCTTCACGAATTTTCTCCGCATTCAGTTCACTCTGAATCACCTCGTGCAGGATGTGATGGAAGATAAGCAGCCCGAGTTGGCGCAGCAGTTCAATGTGCTTTTGTTAGCCATCGTGATCCATTTCGAAAAAGATCCGCTGCATGGTTTCTGGAACCTCGATGAGATGATCGGCGAGTATGGGCTGTCGGTGCTGAGAAAGATTTCGGCGTTGGAAGCAGAAGCAGCAGGTAGCTGAATTTGGTAAAATTCAGACCGCGTCGTGCTGGGCTTCCGCCGTCGGAAGGCTGATGCCATCCGCTACGTTTCTGAATCGGGAGCGGACATGACGAAGCCATGTAGCTGAATTTGGTAAAATTCAGAGCGTGTCGTGCCGGGCTTCCGTCGTCGGAAGGCTGATGCCATCCGCTACTTTTATGAATCGGGAGCGGACATGACGAAGCCATGTAGCTGAATTTGGTAAAATTCAGAGCGCGTCGTGCCGGGCTTCCGTCGTCGGAATTGTTCCCAATCCCGCTACGCTTCCGCCAACGCCTCATCGACCTGGCGGCTGCGATCACCGGGGCTGCCGGAATGCCTTGAGACGAGGCGATAGGTCACGGGGACGACGAACAGGGTGAACAAGGCGGAGAGGGCGACGCCGAAGAGAATCACGACACCAACGACGAATCGCGTCTCGGCACCGGCTCCGCTCGAAACGACGAGGGGGAGCGAACCCATCACAGTGGTGAGGCCGGTCATCGCGATGGGGCGAAAACGGAGGACTGATCCATCGATGACGGCTTTATCGAAGCTCGTGCCTTCACTCCGCAACTGATTGATGAACTCAACGATGAGGATGCCGTTTTTAGCGGCGAGACCAATCAGCATGATCATTCCGATCTGGCTGTAAATACTCTGCGCCTGTCCCGTCAGATACAAGCCTAACAAAGCTCCAACCACCGCAATCGGAACCGCGAGCATGATCGTGAACGGATGGACAAAACTCTCGAATTGCGCTGCGAGAACGAGGTAGACGACGAGGAGTGCGAGGAGGAAGACGAAGGCGACCGAGCCGCCGGAGTCGCGCAGGTCGAGCGATTCCCCTTTGTAATCAACGACCGCCTGTTCGGGGAGAATACGCTGGGCGGCCTCATCGAGAAAGTCGAGCGCTTCGCCCAGGGTGTAGCCCGGCGCGAGTCCGGCCTCGAGCGTGATCGCACGAATCCGATTGTAGCGGTTTAGCGATCCGGAATCGGCGAATTCCCGCGTCGTGATGAGATTGGAAAGAGGAATCAATGCTCCGGTCGTGTCGGAGCGCACGAAGATATTCCGCAGATCTCCCGGCGAGCTTTTTTGATCCCACTGGCCTTCGAGGATGACGTCGTATTCCTCGCCCTTGTCGGTGAAGGTCGTGACCTGCCGCGAGCCTAACAATGTCTCAAGAGTGCGACCGATTGTATCAATCGGGACGCCGAGATCGGCGGCACGGGTCCGGTCGATATCGACTCCGATCTGAGGCTTCGTTTCCTTGTAGTCGTAATCCATCCCGACGATTCCCGGATTTTTCGCGACCTCCGCGAGCATGAGGTCGCGCCACGCAGCAAGGGTTTCGTAGTCGGGGCCGCCGATCACAAACTGGATCTTGTCGGTGAGGCCACTTGTGAGACCCTGCCGCATGATCACGAAATTCTGAATGCCGTGAAGATCGGAAAGCTTGCTTTTCACCTCGGCGATCACTTCGCTCGCGGGGCGGCGCACGGACCAGTCTTCTAGGTTGATGATCGTGATGACCTGGTTGTAGTCGAGCGCGTCGCCGAAGCCGCGCGGCACGCGGATGAGAAGACGCTGCACCTCGCCGGTTTCTGTCAAATACATGAGCCGCTCCTCGACTTCGTGAGCGATGTCGAGGCTGTATCCATAGCTGGTTCCCTCGGGCGCTTTTGAGACGACAAAGAACGCGCCGCGGTCTTCGGTCGGGGTGAATTCACTGGGGATTATCTTGAGGAGATACCAGCCACCGGCGAGAACTCCGAGAATGACGAGAGCGCTGAGCCAGACCGCGCCGATGGTTTTTTCGAGAACTTTCCGGTAGAGCCTTTCCAGTCGCGAAAAGATTGCCTCGACCGCGCGGGTGATCGGATTGGACCTCGTCGCGTCGCCGGCCCGAAGCACCTTCGAGCTGATCATTGGGCACAAGGTCAGGGCGACGAAGCTGGAAAAACCGACCGCCACTGCAAGCGTGACCGCAAACTCGGTGAACAGCTTCCCGGTTTCCCCTGGAAGAAAGGTGATCGGGAGAAAGACGGAAACGAGAACGAGCGTGGTCGCGATGACCGCAAAGGCGACCTGCCGCGCCCCGAGGAAAGACGCGACGAGAGGCGACTCCCCGCGTTCGATGCGGCGATAGACATTTTCGAGCACGACGATGGCGTCATCGACGACGAGACCGATCGCGAGAACGAGCGCGAGAAGGGTGAGGACGTTCACTGAAAAATCGAGCGAGTAGAGGAGGATCGCGGTGCTGATGAGAGAGACCGGCACCGTCACTGCGGGGACGAGCGTCGCGCGGACGCTGCCGAGAAAAAGATAAATGACTAACACAACCAAACCAACAGCGATGAGGAGAGTGCTGCGGACTTCTTTGAGACTTGCTTCGATGAAGGTCGAAGTGTCGTAGCTTTGCTCCAGCTTCATGTGCTCCGGCAGAGTCGCGCGGACGCGCTCGGCTTCGGCCTTGGCGTTGCGGGCGACATCGAGCGTGTTGGCGCGTGATTGCTTGATGATCCCAAGCCCGACCATGGGGACGCCGTTCCCGCGGAAGGAAAGGCGTGGCTGGCTTCCTCCGAGTTCGACTTTCGCGACTTCGCCGAGGAGGACTTGGTAGCCGTCGTCGCCCCGGCGGAGGACGAGACTGCGGAAGTCGGCTTCGCTGCGGAACTCGCGCTCGAGGCGGACTGTGAACTGCCGGTCGAGGGACTGCACCGTGCCGGCGGGGAACTCCACATTTTGCTGGCGGAGCGCGTCTTCGACATCGGTCACGGTGAGGTTCCGCGCCGCGAGGGCTTCACGGTCGAGCCAGACGCGCATCGCGTAGCGGGAGGCACCACTGATCTGAACGCGGGCAACGCCGCCGAGAATGGAAAAGCGATCCACAAGATAGCGGTCGGCATAGTCGGCGAGTTCGAGCGGGGTCATTCCCTCGCCGGTGAGGTTGAGCCACATCATGACTTCGGTGGCGGAGTCCTGCTTCGTGATCTCCGGCGGATTCGCTTCCTCAGGGAGGACATCGACGAGGCTGGAGACCGCTTCGCGCAAATCATTGGCGGCGGCATCGATGTCGCGGTCGATCAAAAATTCGACGCTGACGAGAGAGACTTCGTCGGTGCTGTTCGAGGAAATATTTTTGATTGCCTCGACGGTGCTGATGCGATCCTCCACGAGCTGCGTGATTCTTCGCTCGACGACGGCGGCGGACGCTCCCGGGTAGACTGTTTCGATACTGACAATCGGTGGCTCAATGTCAGGGTACTCACGGACCTGAAGTCGCAGGTACGAAACCGCGCCGAAGGCCACGAGGAGAAGACTCATGACGCACGCGAGGACCGGTCGGCGAACCGAGATGTCGGAGAGGACCATCGCTTAGGGTTGGGGAGCAGCAGTGGGATCAAAGGCGGGCGTCGTGCCCTCGAATTGACCGGCCACGGTGACTTTCGATCCGTCTTCGAGGGAAAGGATTCCATCCGTGACGATGACCTGACCTTCTGCGAGTCCCTCGAGGATTTCGACGTAGCCGGGAATTCGCGCTCCGGGTTTAATCCCGACAAGGCTGACGGTTCCATCATTTAGGACATAAACGGACTGCACCGTTCCGACGGGGACGACGGCGCGTTCCGGAACGACGAGGGCCTCCCGCAAATTTCGCTTGAGATCGACGGTCATCAACATGCCGGGATGGAGGCGCTTCCCCGAGTTGGGAATGAGGGCACGCACCGTGATGGACCGCGTCACGGGATCAATCCGTGAATCGATCTGGCTCACGGTCGCGGCGAATGATTCGCCGGAGAAAGCCGCCGATTTAGCGTCGAGAGCAGTCCCTGTCTTCAACTCGGTGAGGAAAACTTCGGGCACCTGAAAGTCGAGCTTCATGGGATCGACCTGATCGATCGTCGTGATGATCGTTCCCGGTTCCGCCATCGCGCCAGGGCTGATGCGCCGGAGTCCGACGATGCCATCGAAGGGGGCGACGATCTGCCGGTCGTCGAGCATCGCCTGCATTCGGGCGAGTCGGGCAATCGCGATTTCGCTTCGGGTGCGGCGTTCGTCGAGGGTGACTCCGGCGACGGCGTCGCGCTCCGCGAGGATTTCGAGGCGGGCCACTTCCCGCTTTTCCTCCTGCAATTCGGCCTCCACCATTTTGATGGCCGCGCTTTCTTCCTCGTTCGCGAGTTGCGCGAGAAGCTGACCTTTTTTCACTTCTTCGCCGTCGTCAAAATGGAGGCTCTCGACCCGCTCGGTGACGCTGGAGGAAACATCGACCGACTCCTGTGAACGGAGTGTTCCGATGGCGATCGTTTCGTCAAAGAGTTCCCGTTTCTCCACCGAAGCGATGCGGACGGAAACGGTCGGTGCGGCGGTGGCGGCAGGTGGTGCGCTCGCTTCCTCATCGCACGAGACGAGGAGAAATGAGCAGAGAATGAGGGGGAGAAAACAAAAGCGCATTTTGCCGGTGGGAAAGTCTACACCGGCAAGTTACGTCTCATCACTCCGGATAGTAAATGGCGGACTCACTCCGCGCGGTCGTATTTGACGATGCGTCCAAAGAGACTGTATTCGGTCACAAAGAGATCGCCATCCGCGTTGAAAGCGACGCCGTGAGGCGCATTGACAATGCCGGTGCGCCACTTCTCCGGCTCGGTTTTGTTTGTGCCGACTTCGTCCGCATTTTCGTTCGCACCGAGCTGTTTCACGATGGTTCCGTCTTTATCGATAAGAGTGACACGACCGAGAATTTCGCCGATGGCGAGGAGGTCGCCCTGCACGACAAGGGCGGCCGGCTTGAGGAGATCGGTCGCGATGTTGCCGAGGTATTCCCCATCGAGCGAAAGATGCACGACCCGTCCGTCGGTGCGACTCACGCCCGCAATGCGCGGTGGGTCAAAGCGGGTGTCGATCGCGATTTTGTGAAGGGTCTGGAAAAGGTAAGGTTCCTCTTTTCCACCGAAGGTGGCGAGGTAGTCGCCGGTTGCACTGAAGCGATGAATAAGGTCGGAGGAGTAACCATCGGTGATGAAAATATCGCCGTTCGGCGCAACGTCACAGGCCGTGAGGCGGATCCCGGCCTTCTTCGTTTTCGGATGAACTTTCCAGTGCTCCTTCGGAATCGCGTCGGCAGGGATGTCGAGAACGACTTCACCGTCGAGCGTCATTTTAAGGAGGTTTCCGCCGGTGAGACGGGGACCGTAGATGTATTCGACGCCGTCGGCATCTTCATGGATGACAAAGCCGTGGAAATCATTTGGTGCGCCTTCGACGACACGGAGGAATTTTCCATTGGCATCGTAGACCTGAATGCCGGCACGGAGGCCGCCGGTGAGACTGATGTAAACGTCCCCGTTTTTTGCGACCGCGACATCGCCATGGGAAGCACCGAGCGTTTCCATGCCCTCGGGAAGCTGGAGCCAGTCGGCGACCGGTGACCATTCGAGTGGTTTTGGAGTCGGTTCTTCGGCGACCTGGGCAGGGCCGGAGCAGGAGATGACGGCGAAAGTGACAGCGGACGCGACGAGCGCAGAACACAGAGCGGGGAGTTGATAGTGATTCATAAAACGCGAGTCCTAGCACGAACCGGCGCGAGTTGTCGAGTCACCTGGAGGACAGATTTCCGCCGAATTTCCACCGTAATGGGGCCGCGCCTGTGGCGAAAACGCTTAGCGAGGGAGGACTGTTCCCTGATCTGCCTCCGCCCGGTGGCGGGTCCGTCCGGGGAAATGCGAGACCGGAAGAGGGCGGGAGCGCTTTGAGGCGGCTGCCTTTTTAACCGCAGGATAGAGCGAAGGGCGGGCATGGTGAGCTTGCGACGATTCCTTGACGACGGCGAGCTCGTCAGTCTCCAGCGAGTCGAGCCATTCTTTCATCGCGAAAAAGACGTGCTCGGATCGGGAATCTTCGAGCATCCAGTGGCCGTGATCGGCGAAGCCGTGGAACTCGGCCTGCGGGTAAAATTGATACAGATCAATCGCGTTGCGAAGCGGGATAAGATTGTCCTGCGTTCCGGAGAGGACGAGGAGCGGGCCCGCAAGGGTCTTGGGATCGACCCGAAAGCTTGCCGGCCTGGTGAGACTCTCAATCGTGAGTTCGAGGCAGGATTGTTTCCACCCCGCAACCGGCGTCGCGATGCGTGAAGGGGCCGCGAAAAAGAGCATTCTGAGGCCATTCGTCCAGGTTCCGGAAATCGTTTCCCCGCCGGGAGCTGGAGCATTGACGAGTATGATCGGGCCGGTCTCGACCTCAGCCGAAATCAGCTGGGCGATGAGGCCACCGAGTCCATGACCGATCACAATCGGTGGCTGCTCGAATTGCTCATTGAGAATAAAGGCCTCAACCGTGCGGACCCGCCGTTTCAGACTTCGATGTCCGCGGATCGGAGGAACGTGAAAGTCGTGTCCCTCGTTTTCAAAGAACTCCCTCAGAGGAAGGATGCTTTCAGGCGAATGCCAGAGTCCCGGGATGAAAACGATGTCGGCCATGATGGTTCAGGAAAATTCTGGAAGTGCTTCCGGAGTTAGAAGATTAATAAAATTAGATTAGGAGATACCCGCAATAATTTCAATAAAATACATTATTTTTAATATTTTACAATACTTAACTAAAATTTTGCAGAAAAACTTAGATTTCAGGGGATGAATGTCCCAGTTGCGCGCTGCCGTAGCTTGCCTCATCCGCCATCGCTCCGGTGCATCGATGAGACGGGTAGGGCAACCCGTCCTACGTTGAGGGTGTGAAAGCAGGACGGATTGCCTAACCCGTCATTTAAGTGAAGTTTCGGGCGTGTCTAGCGTGCTGATGAGACACTCGCGGGAGTCCTTCACACGGGGATCGTTTGTCGGCCCGCTTCAGGCGTCCGGATGGATCGAAAACAGGGTCACGCTGAGAGACCCAGGGACGCCGGCGTCAATTTCCTCCCAGTGAAGGCTGAAGTCCCCGTTTTGGTCGAGTTTGCGGAACTGATCGCTGAAGCTGACATGCTCTGTGATGAAGAGAATCGCTTCGTCTTCTTCAATTGTCCCATCACTATTTTTGTCGAGAGCATTGAAATGAGGATCATTTTCGCCTGCGGAAGGTCGTGCCGCTGCCCATTCCGCCGCCGAAATTTTTCCGTCATCATCGAGATCGAACTCGGCAAGTGCTTCGCGATGTTGGTGCTTTGCGGCTTCCTTTTTGGTGAGTTTCCCGTCACCATCTGTATCTGCGACAGAAAACTCAGCTGGCGTCATCTTCGCGGTTTTGACCGTTTCTTTGTCAATGGTTCGGCAACCGGAGAGAATGAGAAAACAGAGGAGCAGAAGCGTGGGGTTTCGCAAATTCATGAAGATGGCGCGGTTCGACAAAATATTGGTTTGTGTCACGAGTCACGATGTCATTCAATCCGCCTCATGAAAAAGCTTTTTTCTATCCTCGTTCTCATCGCCTTTGCTCTCCCTGCTCTGGGAGAGGAGAAGATTGATCGCTCCAAGGTCAAGCCTGACATGACCGAGGGCATCCACCTCGATGGCTCGACGATCTTTAACTATGTCGATGAAAAGAAGCGCCGCCGCCTCTCGCTCGATGTCTATCGGCCCGCGACCGGCGAAGGTCCCTACCCGGCGATCGTGATGTATTTCGGTGGCGGTTGGCAAAACGGTCGGCCCGCGCTTTTTGCCTCTCTCGCGCAGGCCCTGGCGCAGCGTGGCTATGTGTGCATTGTTCCCGAGTATCGCCTTTCGAGTGAGGCACCTTTCCCCGCAGCGGTGCACGATGCCAAGGCCGCGATTCGCTGGACGCGAAAAAATGCGAAGCGGCTCACCATCGACCCTGACCGAATCGCAACGATTGGTGGTTCCGCCGGTGGGCATTTGTCAGGATTCATGGGAGCGAGCAATGGACTTGAGCGCTTCGAAGGAATCGGAGAACATCAGGAAGCCTCTTCCGAAGTGCAGGCGTCTATCGTCATGTGTGGACCGATGGACCTTCTCTCCGACGGAATGCCGGAGCGCGCGGAAGCTCGCGCGCAAACCGCCGCCGGTGACGCTTTGGTCGATTTCATGGGGGGCGTTCTCCCTTCGAAAGATCCTGCGCTTTATCGCGAGGCTTCGCCGATTACCCATCTCAGTAAAGCCTCGCCTCCAATGCTCTTTATCGATGGGGAAGAGGATCGTCCCCGTGTGCGCTACACTGATTTCTGGAAGAAAATGGACGAGCTGGAGATCCCTCACGAGTTCGTCCTCATGCCCGATGGGCCGCATCCTTTTTGGGCGATGCGAGAATGGTTTGATCCGACTGTTGCAGCCGTCGATGCTTTCCTGAAAAAATCCCTCTAGCCTCCTTGTCCTGCGGCCCATTTACTGCCATCCTCCTGTTATGAAACTCCCTTTCAGTCTCCTCGGCATCTTCGCGTTCAGCCTTTCCACCGGCTTCTCTCAGGACGCGGCCCCCAGTCTCACGCCTGACGAGATGCGTGCTTCGATTGCGAATCTCGAAGTCCACGTCGGTCAGCGCGAAGAGCGGATGCAGGAGACGCTCGATGACATTCACAATCTCGATGGACGAGTCGAGGACGGTGTCGACGATCTCGTGCACGTCCTCGAGAACGCTGCTGATTCTCCGGAGTCCAAGACCCGCGTTGCGAACGTGAAGGAAGAGACGATCGCCGGTCTCAAAAAGATGATCGATTTCTACCGGCAGAAGCGTGACCTCGTTCGCGAACAACTGCGGACCGGAAACTCTCAGATCCCGAAAGAGACCTTGGAAAACGATCTGAAGGTCTTCGATGAGCGCATCGAGAAGCGGGTCAAACAAATCGTTTCATTGACTGCTTCGTTCACCTTGAACGAGGACGTTGAAAAATACGAAGTCACCGGAAGCTACGCAGGTTGGTGGGGCGAGACATGGTACAGCGAAGAGATCAGCGAGGAATGGAAACAGAACCGTCGCGATGTACACAAGACGAACGTGAATCGGAAGGAAGTCGAAGAGGCGCTCGCGAAGCGACACAAGGAATTTGTGGAGCGCCAAAAGTATCTCGAAGAGAAACTGAAAGGAGACTCGATCACCGACACGGAGCGGTCTTTTTACGAAGAGGACATTGCCCGGATCGTGAAGACGCTTCGATTCATCGAGGAAGAGCGTGATCTCCTCATTTCTGATGCTCAGCCGGACACCCGCAAAGTCGGGCGCGACGAAGCCTACGATCTTGGAAAACTCCTCGAAGACACGAGATCTGATCTGCGGTCCGACTTTTTCCTCATCTTTCAGCGATACGACGAGCTCAACAAGCTTCGCGCCCAGATCGCGACGATGAAAGAAAGTCTCGCCGCGAGAAAAGCCTATCTCGCCGAGCACGGTGGGTGATTGGGTCACCTGCACAAAGGCAACCGGAGTGGTCGCCGTACAGAGCAGGAAGAAATTGTAGGGCAAGCGCCCCGCTTGTCGCCGCCTACCCTAACTCAATCCCAAAATCTCCGGCGATCCGCTTCAGGGTCGCCAGCTCTTCCGGCCGCTGCCCACCGGGTTCGCCCTGCTCAACCGACCAGGGGCGTCCCGTTTTCTGGAACATGTCTTCCAACCCGGCCGGCGCGACGAGGATCAACATCTCGGCCGGCTCCTCGCCCTCATTCTTAAACCAATGACGAGTCCCGCGCGGTAAAGTCACTGCTGTCCCCGGAGTCGCTTTGACCGCCTTACCATCATCGTAAATCGTGACCTCACCTTTGAGGAGATAAAAGAATTCCTCCTCTTTCTGGTGACGATGCGGAGGCGGTCCGCCCCTTGGGTAAACGGTCGCATGCCAGAGCGCGTAGTCGCCGCCGGTGTCTTCGCCGCGGGCGAGGAAACGATAAACATCCCCGACCACGGCAATGACGTCACCTTCGCCCGGTTGCCGCACCGTGATCTCGGGCGCCTGCTCGAAGGCCTCCGGAGAAGGCGACAAGTCGATCCCATATTGTGTTGCTGCTGCTTCCATCCGCCCCGCGAGATCGGGACCCGCTTTTGGAAAAGGTCCTTCCCCGTTTTCGACCGGCTCACCGACTTCGAGTTGAAAACGATCAAACCCGGCCGGCGCGCAGATCGTGATGAGCTCGGCCTCGGAATCGGTCTCGTTTTTCGGAAAATGCGCAGTGCCGCCCTCGATATGAATAAACCCACCCTGCGGCAAATCGACCGTCTCATTTCCCGCTATGAAATTCATCGTCCCTTTCGCGATCCAGAATCCCTCGCCGAAGCCATGAGCATGGGGCGGGGCCTGTCCGCCGGGAAACGAAGTCCCGACTGAAACACAGAACGCGTCGTTTGTTTGCCCACCCGTCGCGACAAGGCGCGAAGGGACTCCGTGAAAAGAAAGCCAAATGCCTTCGCCGGGGGCAAAGATGACGGGAGGAAGAGTGTCGTTCATGAAAGGAAGTGAAGAGGTCTAGATGTCTCGACGATGTTTGAAAAGAACCACGGATACACAGGAATTTTTTGGCACCGCAGAACTTATTCGTGTGAATTGGTGTCCATTCGTGGTCAACGTCTTCTTTCTGGTCGATAGACTAAACGGAAAGGAAACGATCGTCGCCTCGTCAAAATCGCAGACGTCCGGGACCGCCTCCACCTTACCGTTTTTTCATGGCTCGCAACATTCCGCTTTTCATCGCCTTCCGGCTCCTTTTCAACGCGCGCTTCTATTACCCGATCTTCGCGGTGATCCAGCTCGACTACGGACTCACAATGTCGCAGTTTGCGCTCCTCAATGCGATCTGGGCGGTCTCGATTGTTTTGTTAGAAGTGCCCTCGGGAGCGCTCGCGGATCGCATCGGCCGCAAGCGCATGGTCGTTATCGCCGCCGCCTTGATGGTCCTCGAAATGGCGGTGATCGCTTTTATTCCCTTCGGCAATGTCACCCTCATTTTCTGGGCCTGGGTCATCAACCGCATTTTGTCAGGCGCTGCCGAAGCCGCCGCGAGCGGTGCCGATGAAGCGCTAGCCTACGACTCGATCCCCGAAGCGGAGCAGAAAGCACGCTGGCCGAAAGTGCTCTCACGCCTCATGAGCCTTTCCTCGTGCGCTTTTATTGTTGCGATGTTAGTCGGATCGGCGGTCTACGATCCGAATCTCGTGAACAAAGCGCTCACCTGGATCGGCAGCGAACTGTCCGTCGAGAAAGAAACCGTGATTCGTTTTCCGATCTACCTCACCCTCATCACCGGGATTTGTGCTCTCATCGTGAGCCTCTTCATGAAAGAGCCGAAAAGTGACTCCGGGCACGATGAATCCACTTCGATGTGGGGTGACATTTTTGAAGTGGGAAAATGGATCCTAAAAAATCCCTTCGTCTACGCGCTCATCCTCGCCGCGCTTGTGCACGACAGCGTCGTCCGGATTTTTCTGACGACGGCCTCCGAATATTACCGGCTCATCGATATTCCCGTGGTCTGGTTCGGCGTCATCGGTGCCGCCTTCGCCGGGCTCGGGATTTTCACTCCGAAGATCGCGGAGTGGCTCGTGAACAATCGCTCGATCCGGACGAACTACCTTCTCGTCTCGCTCTTCACTCTCCTCGGACTCTTCGGCATCTCGCTCGCGATTCCGCACTGGGGCGTCGCGATGGTTGTCTTTTTCGGGATCAGCTACGGCTTTCTCAATTTCTTCGGGTCGCACTATCTCAATGCCGAAGTCGACTCGAAGCGCCGCGCCACCGTCCTGAGTTTTCGTGGTCTCGCCTTGAACCTCGGATTCGGTGCCGTCAGTCTCATCTACGGCGGGATCCTGCGATACCTCCGCTCAGAAGGACTCGAAGAAACCGAGACGAACAACGAAGTCTTCCGCCAAAGTCTTCATTGGCTCCCCTGGGTCTTCCTCGCCTTTTTTGCCTGCTTCCTTGCCTACTACTTCCTCCGAGCACATCGCAAGGTGCCGGAGGAGTATGTGAAATAGGAGGCTCCCGCGCGCCGGTCGCGACACCAGGGTCGCTGCGTGCGTCCCGCGCGCAGAAGGGGATTCCATTTCCGTCACCCGCCCTAATCCAGGTTCGGAATCGACGCACGAATCTCATCGAGCAGCTCGCGCGTGCCATGTTCCGCCGTCCACCGATGGATGTAGTCCCAGTCGAAAGCCTCGTCACCCTGCACCGCGAGAACATCACGAATGTCTTCACGGTCTTTGCCGCGCTGAGCCCCTTTCGCCCATCGCAGTTTCATCACGACAACGTCTTCTTTTGTCGGGATGCAGATGGTGCCGCCAATCTGCTTATCTTCAACCTTTCGCCTGCGCTCGAATCGAGCTTGATCATGAGCATCCGAACTGAGGTGGAAGAACTCGATTTTGAACGGAACTGACGGAACCGTAAAAATGTCTCGGAAGGTTCCAGTCACGGATTCAAACGAAGTTTGCGGATCGAGAATAAATTCCGGCCCGAGCTGCTCTGCCAGAGCCATCACATCCGAGCTGAAGGTCGCGACGAAATCCGCATCCTTTGTTGCTCTTGGAATGCCGTAGAAATTGGAAGAAAAAGACCCTGCGAGAAGGTATTCAATTTCGAGCTCGTTGAGTGCGTCGATTACTTTTCTAGCTACTTCGTTCCCGTTTGTCATCCTAGCGCGAACTCTTCTCGTAAATCCCGTGCTCGTGAAGGCGGTTCAGCCGGTCCAGTTGACCGCGGAGTTTTTCTTCGATTTCGACAGAATCCGCCTGCGGAAACTCACTTCTCAGCCCCGCCCGCATTCGCTCCAGAGAATCGGCAAAAAGTTCGGGACCGTCGCCCATCTTCTCCGACACCGACATCGCCCGCGCCCGCCGCACCTTGTCGCGGTAAATCGCATCAGCCAGTTCTTGAATCGTTTCCTCCATCGATTCCCATTCTAGCTCAATCCCGAATCCGGCTCACTCCTTTTTTGCGGCAAGTTCCCGCTGCCGTTTCCCGGATAAACGCGTAACCTGCAACATGAGCATCAGAGCCTACGCCGCTTCAGAATCCGGAGGAAAACTCACCCCTATCGAATACGATCCGGGAGCCCTCGGCCCCGACGAAGTCGAGATCGCGGTCGACTACTGCGGGATCTGCCACAGCGATCTCAGCATGTGGGCGAACGACTGGGGCATGAGCGAATACCCCTTCGTCCCCGGGCACGAGATTTCAGGCCGCGTCGCGGAAAAAGGGGAAAAGGTCACCCATCTCGAAGTCGGGCAGAAAGTTGGTCTCGGCTGGTACAGCAAGTCCTGCCAAAAATGCGAGCAGTGTCTCAGCGGAAACCAGAACCTCTGCGCGAACAACGAGTCCACGATCGTAGGTCGTCACGGCGGCTTTGCGGAACGGGTCCGCGCTGATGCGCTTTGGGTCACGCCATTGCCCGACTCCCTTGATCCGGCAGCGGTCGGGCCGCTTTTTTGTGGAGGCATCACCGTCTTCAGCCCCATCGTCACAAGCGGCGTTTCGCCGACGGATCGGGTCGGAGTCGTCGGGATCGGGGGCCTCGGTCACATGGCGGTTCAGTTTCTGAGCAAGTGGGGTTGCGAAGTGACGGCCTTCTCGACGAGTCCGGATAAGGAAGCGCAAGCCCGCCGCCTCGGGGCGCATCATTTCGTCAATTCAAAGGAGCCCGGAGCCTTGGAGAAAGTGGCCGACAGCTTCGATTTTCTCCTTGTCACCGTGAACGTCGAGCTCGAGTGGGACAAGTATGTCGCGGCCCTGCGGCCCAATGGGAAACTCCACCTCGTCGGGGCCGCTCCCAGTGTCAGTGCCGCCGTTTTCCCGCTCATCACGGGCAACAAATCCATCGGCGCCTCGCCTTTGGGAAGCCCGGTCACGACGCAGAAGATGCTCGATTTTTCGGCCCGTCATGAGATCAAGCCGCAGATCGAAATTCTCCCCATGTCAGAGATCAATGCCGCCATGAAAAAGCTGCACGACGAAAGTCCCGCCCACCGGATCGTGCTGCAGAACGATTTCGATTAGCGTCGCGATTTTCCTGGAACTTCCGGGTTTAAACAGGGTTGGATGAATGATGAAACCGTGTTTGATCGTCCTTGCTGTTCTCTGCGTCTCTTCCGCCTTTGCTCAATCGCGTTTTGATCAATGGGATGAGAACAAGGATGGCAAAGTTTCACGTGAGGAGATTCCGGCGCAGATCCGGAAAAGCTTTGATCGGGTCGATCGCGACAAGGACGGGTTCATTTCGCGTGAGGAAGACGGAGCTTTTCGAACTGGAGGCGCAAAAGGGAAAGGCGGTCCATCGAGCGAAAGTATCACGGTGCTGCCTGACATGGACTACGCGGGGACAGAGAATCCGCGTCAGGCTCTCGATCTCTATCTGCCGAAAGGACATGGCAAAGACAGCGAAGCGCTTCCCCTCCTTGTCTTTATTCACGGAGGAGGCTGGGCGAAAGGGGACAAAGGCGGTGGCGGTCGGCAAGTCACCCGATTCGTCGAAAGCGGAAACTACGCCGGGGCTTCAATCGGCTATCGCCTTACCGACGAAGCGCCATGGCCCACTCAGATTCACGACTGCAAAGCGGCGATTCGCTGGCTCCGGGCAAACGCGGCGGAGTATGGAATCGATCCTGACCGCATTGCCGTTTGGGGGACTTCGGCGGGAGGGCATTTAGTGGCCATGTTAGGAGTTTCAGGCGACGTCCCTGAGCTCGAGGGCGAAGTCGGACTGCATCTCGACGAAACTTCCGAAGTCACCTGTGTTGTGAATTTCTTCGGCCCCTCCGAGTTGCTGACGATGAATGATAATCCGAGCAAGATCGATCACAACGCGCAGACCTCTCCGGAGTCAAAACTGGTCGGGGGCACTCTGCAGGAAAATCCTGACATTGCTCGAAATGCCTCTCCAATTTCCTGGGTCTCGGCGGAGGATGAGCCTTCACTGATTGTTCACGGAACCAAAGACGAACTCGTTCCCTATCCACAATCGGTCAATTTTGAAAAAGCCCTCGAAGCGGTCGGCGTCCCGACGATTCTCCTCACGGTCGAAGGCGGGGGACACGGCGCAGGCTTTGGCCCCTCGGTCAACGAAGCGGTCGCGGAATTTCTCAATCACCACCTCCGTGGCGAAGCGATTTCGCTCGATGACAAGACCGTCGCGGCGGGTGAGTAGCGAGGCCCTCAGTCAAAATGCTGCGACATCACCGCACTGTCGCGCTTGGGAGTCTCCTCGTTTTTTTGCTCAAAAAGCCAGTCGAAGAGCCCGGGATCATCGATGGCGCGACCGAGCGTGCCTCCGTGCCCGGCATCTTCGTAGACCATGGTTTTGATTCCGGTCGTCCCGGCGACGCCCTGGAGTGTCGTGATCATCTCGGCTCCGTAGTCGGTCCCGTTTTGATTCATGATCGGGTCGTCTTTGCTGTAGAAAAGATAGGTTGGGAGGTAATTATTACTGCTCCACGGGACCCGCCAGGTCATCCCCGCGATGAGAACCTGCGCCGCGAAGCGATTCGGATAGGCGGTCACGAGATAGGGAATTCCAAAGCCACCCTGGGACATGCCCATGATGTAAATCCGGCCGGGATCAACAGCGGGTATCGATGCACAGATGTCATCTAACAAGTCCAGAATCTGACGTCCGGGAACGCCGCGTTTTGCTTCCCCGCTTTTACTGACATAGGTCCACCAGTTGTATTCGTCGTGAAATTGCGGACAGAGAAAAAAAGCGTCCTGCCCGTAGTCAGTGAGTTTCTTAGCGAGGTTCACGTTCGCGTTTTTGAAGTTGTCATCACCCCCTGAACCAGCTCCGTGGAGCCAGACGACCAGAGGGATCTTTTCGTCGCCAATGCGGAATTCGCGATCCGGTGCGAAGAAGCGAAACGGTAGAGGGTGATCTTCGCCGCCAGAGGCGTAGAGGTAGGGCTTCAAATTCAATTCATCTGCGGCAGGATGGTCTTTTGCTCCAGTGTGGGCGGTCACTTTCTCAACCGCAGAATCGATTTCAAAACTAACGGTGGCCCGTTCGTAGCTGCCGAGTTCGAGCAGGGTGCTTTCACCGGCCTGAGCGTTGAGGTAGGCCTCGTGAATTTTCGGGTGATCAACTTTCAGCGACTCGATATCGAGTTTGCTCCATGCCACCGCGACTTCCTCGCCACCTTCCTGCACCCGCAGCCAGAGACCCTGCGGAACTGCTTCGCGAATCCCGTCGAAGGGAATGACCCTCCCGTTGCTTCCCTGAATTTGTACAGGCTCCGCTGCGAGGAGGCCATGAAATCCGATCACAAGAAAGAACAGAGAAAGTGGCTTCATCATCGAAGAGTTCTATCGACTTCAGCCGCACTCTTCAAGATTCTTTCGTGGGGGCTGCGGCAACGCCGGCACAGGCTCTTCGCCGCGTTGTCCTGTCTGGAAGTGCCTTCTCCCGACGCCAAGGCGGGCGTCGATATTGTTCCTCGCTTCGGAAGGAATTTTGACTACGAATTGCGGCGAATGCTCGGTCCCCCTGTGGAAGCCAAGATCAGCGCTATTTAGCGTCCATGATCGGTTTTTGTTTCCCAAACCACTGGCTTCTTCAGGGTCAATCGAGCGCTTCGGTTTTCCGCTGGATTCAATAGGGTTAGGTCCATGACTCAACCCTCTTGGATTTCCCATTTCCGTCTCTTTGCGAGCTTCGCCCTGCTGTCGATGACTCTCGCCGTCGCCGCCGACACCAAAAACGAGCCCACCAATGCAACCGAAGCGGCCGCGAAAAAAGCCGCCGCTGAGGCCGAGGTGAATCGTCAGTATGAAGCACTCGTCGAAACGCTGTCCCCCGAAGAGCAGGCCTGGGAAAAAACGCTTCAGTCTGAGCTTGGGAGCTTCTACCTGCCAATCCATCAAGCGGAGAAAGTCGCCGGGAAATCGAATGCGTGGGACTTTGTCAGGGACGATCCGGCACTGCCCCGCGTTCTCCTCATCGGGGATTCGATTTCACGCGCCTACACTGAGACCGTCCGCCGTGAACTCGCAGGGAAAGCGAACGTGCATCGTGCTCCCGCGAACTGCGGGCCGACCGCAACGGGGTTGAAGAAATTGGATGTTTGGTTAGGCGACGGGGGCTGGGATCTGATCCATTTCAATTTCGGAATCCATGACCGGGCGACGCCGCTCGATGACTATCGGGATCGTCTCACACAGCTCGTGACGCGGATGAAGGCGACCGGGGCCACCGTGATCTGGGCGAACTCGACTCCGATCCCTGATCTTCCGGAAAAGAACTGGACCGCGGCTTCGATCGTGGAGCGCAATGCCGTCGCCGCGGAAGTCATGAAGGAAAACGGTGTCGCGGTGAATGATCTTTTTTCAGCGATCACGCCGCATCTCGCGGAGTTTCAGAACCCGGACGATTGTCACTACAGCGGGCCGGGGAATCAGTTTCTCGGGGAGCGTGTTGCCGGGTTTTTAGAATTACATCTTGAGAAGAAACCATGAGTCTCGACTATCAATCCCTCGTCGGTTTTCGCGATGGCGCGAAGCGTCTACACATTCATCTCACCGAGATTCCGGATACGGCGGCTCATCCTCCTTATCAGCACGATCACGTTGCCGAAGAGGCCTTTTACCTACTCGAAGGATCGGCCGACTACACCTTTGGGGGCAAGACGATCACGGCGGGACCCGGTGAAGTCGTCTTTATTCCGTCGGGCGTCTACCACGCCGAAATCAAGTATCACAGTCCATCGATGAAGTATCTCACGATTCGGACGGTGGAACCGGAAGACGAGCCCTGTTGCTGCGGCGAAGATCGCGAGCCTCACTCAGGGTGAGCGATCTGAACTGGCTACTTCTTCTTCCCGAAAAGCTTCTCAAAGAGATTACCCCGGGCTGGTTTGTTGTCGTCAACGACCGGCTCGGCGCGCAGACCCGCCTCGCGCTCCTGCTGCCGCTCTTTGCTTTCGATGCCGGCAGGGTCGATTTCCACGGGCGGCGCGACCATCGGAAGCTGTATGTCCCATCCGCCGCCAAGCGCTTTGATGAGGGCCACGGTTGCGGTGAGGCGCTGTCCCTGAAGGAGGGCGAGGGAGCGCTCGATTTCGAGGGCGGAGCGCTCGGCTTGAATGACTTCGAGATAGAGTCCACTTCCGGCGCGATTGCTTGCCCGCGCCAGTTCTGCGGCCCGCCCCGCGCTTGCGCGGGCGCGCCGGAGCTGGGTCAATTGCGTGCCGATTAGCCGCACCGAGGCGAGGCTGTTTTCCACTTCGCCAAAGGACACAAGGATCGTCTGGCGATAGTCGGCGAGGATTTCGGCGTGGCTCGCGTTCGCACGATCCTGATTGGCCCCGTTGCGTCCGCCTGAGAAAATGGGCACGGTGATGCGCGGACCGACGGTGGCAAAGAAACTCAGGGGATCGAGTAAAAGTTCGACATCACCGGCATCGTATCCGGCAAGGCCGGTCAGTTGCACGCTGGGATAACTCGCGGCCCTGGCCACCCCGATCCGGGCGGTCGCGGCGGCGAGCCGACGTTCGGCAGCAGCAATGTCGGGTCGCCTTTCGAGCAAATCGCTCGGGACTCCGACGGGAATGACGGGGAGATGCCGGGGTCCGCCGCCGCAGGGAGCGAGGGAGAAAGCCGCCGGTTGTGCTCCGGTCAGGATCGCAAGGGCGGTGAAGAGCTGGCTGCGGTGGTCTGCGAGTGAAGTCTCCTCGGAGCGGGCCAGTTCGAGCTCGGTTTCAGCCTGGACTTGTTGCAAGTCGGTTGCGCTGCCCGCCGTGACCTGGGCGGTGGCAATGCGCACCGCATCGCGCCGGAGTTCGATGGCGTCCGCCACCGCCGCGGCTTCGGCATCGAGCGCGCGGAGCTGGAAGTAGGTCATCGCGACTTCGGCATGGAGACTCAGGAGCGCGTGTTGCATCGCATTGCCCGAAGCGTAGGTCTCGGCGAGGACGGCTTCGTTTTCCCGCCGGATTTTCCCCCAGAGATCGATTTCCCAATGGAAGTCAAAAGGGGTCCGGTAGGATCCGCCGTCGTAGCGAAAGCCTTCGAGAGGAAAGGCGGAGGCCTGGTTCTCCGAGGTCACGATGTAGTCGGTCTCGGCGATCCCGTCGAAGGTGGGGAGAAAATCGGCCTTGGCGAGCCGGGTTGCGGCACGGGCCTGATCGAAGCGTGCCACCGCCCCCTTGAGGGTTTGGCTATGGCGCAGCGCTTCTTTCTGGAGTCGGTTGAGTTCAGGGTCTTTAAAAATCGTCCACCACTCGCCACGCGGGACGCCATCGAGCGGGCGAACTTCGCGGAGGGTCCCGCCTTTGTAACGACCTGTGACGATGGAGCTGGGCACCTCGTAGTCCGGGCCTACCTGGGCATGAGCCTGTTCGAGTCCGAAAATGACGGCAATGAAAAGTAGAAGTCCTCGTTTCATTTTCGTGTCTTGGTTAGGATGCGACGGCCTTCTCTGCCGGGCCACTCTCTGTTGAAGCATCTTCGGAGGAGCGTTTTTTGCGCCATCTCAATTTCATGACAAGGACATAAAAAACCGGGGTGAAAACGAGACCGAGCGCGGTGACGCCGATCATGCCGGAGAAGACGGTCGTGCCGATGGCGCGCCTCATTTCGGACCCGGCGCCGGTGGCGATCACGAGCGGAAAAACCCCGGCAATGAAGGCGATCGAGGTCATGAGGATGGGGCGAAGACGGAGGCGGCAGGCTTCGAGCGCCGCCTCAACGGTAGAGAGTCCCTCGCTTTCCTGCTCACGGGCGAACTCCACGATGAGGATCGCATTTTTACAGGCGAGACCGATGAGGACGATGAAACCGATTTGGGTAAAAATGTTATTGTCGCCGTTCGTGATCCAGATGCCGAAGAGTGCGAAGAGAAGGCAGAGCGGCACGATGAGGATGATCGCGAGGGGAAGGCGCAGGCTTTCGTACTGGGCCGCGAGAACGAGAAAAACAAGGAGGATACAAAGCGGGTAAATGAGGAGCGCGGTATTGCCCGCGATGATCCGCTGGTAGACGAGATCGGTCCATTCCGCCTCGAAGCCGGCGGGGAGGACCTGCCCGGCCAGCTCCATGATGAATTCCTCGGCCTGCCCAGAGCTGAGCGGAGGGACCGCAGCGCCATTCACATCCGCCGCGAGAATCCCATTGTAGTGCAGGACCCGGTCCGGCCCGAAGCCCGGCTTAATGTCGATGAGACCGCCCACGGAGACCATGTCGCCGGAGGCGTTGCGGGTCTTGAGACGGGTAATGTCTTCGACATCGTCACGGAATTCCGGCTCGGCCTGGACGATGACCTGGTAGGTGCGGCCGAAGCGGTTGAAGTCATTCACGTAGAGTGACCCGAGATTGATTTGGAGCGTCTCGAAAAGGTTGCGCAGGGGCACGTCACGGGCCTTGGCTTTGACCCGGTCGATCCCGGCCTCGAGCTGTGGCACGTTCACGGTGTAGGCGCTGAAGGGTTGCGCGATTTTCCCCGATCCGTAGGCGGCTCCGAGGAGAGCCTGAGTCGCGGCGTAGGTCTCCGCGTAGCCGCGATTGCCCCGGTCTTTGACCATCAATTTGAAACCTCCCACGGTGCCGAGACCGTTGACTGCGGGCGGTGGGAAAACCGCCATGAAGGCCTCCTGCACTTGCGAGAACTGGCCGTTGAGAGCTCCCGCGATCGCGAAGCCGCTCAGCTCGGGCGTGGTGCGCTCCTCAAAATCATCGAGCGGGAAAAAGACGATCCCGGCGTTGGAACCGGTCGTGAATCCATGGATCGAAAGCCCCGGAAAGCCCACTGCATCGGCGACTCCGGGAGTGGCGAGCGCGATCTCCGACATTTTCTGGACGACTGCTTCAGTCCGGTCGAGAGAGGAGCCATCGGGGAGCTGAGCGAAGCCGACGAGGTATTGCTTGTCCTGCGCGGGGATGAATCCCTGCGGGACAAAATCGAAGCCCTTTTTCGTCGCGAAAATCAGACCGGCATAGAGCACCACCATGAGGAGTGCTCCGCGAATGACCCGGCGAACGAGACCGACGTATCGCCGCGAGGTCCATTCGAAGAAGCGATTGAAAGGGCGGAAAAGCCAGCCGAAGAGGAAGTGAAGGAGTCGCGCAAACCGGTCGGGTTTTTCATTCCCGCCCTGCAGGAGGATCGCCGAGAGCGCCGGACTCAAGGTCAGGGAAACGATGGACGAGATCACGGTCGAGATCGCGATCGTCGCGGCGAACTGCTTGTAGAATTGCCCCGTCAATCCACTGATGAAGGCGGTCGGAACGAAGACAGCGCAGAGCACCAGAGTCGTCGCAATGATCGGCCCCGTCACTTCGCGCATCGCCTTTCGCGTCGCGTCGATGGGACTGAGTCCCTCGCGGATATTGCGCTCGACGTTTTCAACAACGACGATGGCGTCATCGACGACGATTCCGATCGCGAGGACGAGTCCAAAGAGGGACAGGTTATTAATTGAAAACCCGAGGACCTGCATCACCGCAAAGGTCCCGATGAGCGAGACGGGCACGGCCGCGAGCGGGATCAGCGAAGCCCGCCAGGTCTGGAGGAAAAGGACAACCACGACGATGACGAGGAGGACCGCTTCGAAGAGGGTGTGAATGACCGCCTCGATCGATTTGCTGACGAACACCGTCGGATCGTAAACGACGGAGAAGTCCACTCCCGGCGGGAATCCCTCTTTGAGTTGCGCCATTGTCGCGCGGACATCCTGTGAGATTTGCAGCGCATTGGATCCGGGGAGCTGGAAAATGGGGATAGCCACAGCGCGCTTGTTATTGAGCAGGGAACGGAGCGCATATTCGCCACTGCCCAGCTCGACGCGGGCGACATCGCCGAGCCGTAACATTTCGCCATTGGCTCCCGTTTTGACGATGATTTGGGAAAACTCCTCCTCGGTCGTGAGTCGTCCCTGCGTGTTGATCGCGAGTTCGAAAGGAACTTCAGCGGCGACCGGAGGCAGTCCGATGCTCCCCGCCGCGACCTGGACGTTTTGCTCTGAAATTGCCGCGACAATGTCGGAAGCGGTCAAGCCGCGCGCCGCCGCTTTGTCGGGGTCGAGCCAGACGCGCATCGCATATTCGCCCGAACCGAAGAGCTGGACCTGGCCAACACCGGGGAGCCGCGCGAGTTCATCTTTCACTTTCAGCGTCGCGTAGTTTCTCAGGTAGAGTTCGTCGTAGCGACCGTCAGGAGAGAAAAGGTGGACCACCATGGTGAGGTCCGGCGAGGCTTTGACCGTCGTCACGCCGAAGCGTCTCACTTCCTCCGGCAACTTCGGGAGAGCCTGGGCGACGCGGTTTTGGACCTGAACCTGGGCGAGATCGATGTCTGTCCCGAGTTGGAAAGTCACGGTCAGGGTCATGACTCCGTTCGCCGTCGATTGTGACGACTGATAGAGCATGTTTTCGATCCCGTTGATGCTTTGCTCGAGAGGGGAGGCGACCGTTTCCGCGAGAGTTTTCGGATTCGCTCCCGGATAGCTCGCGGTCACAATCACGGTCGGCGGCACGACCTCGGGGTATTCGCTGATCGGCAGCTGAAAAAGCGAAATCGACCCGAGGACGAGGATGATAACCGAAAGCACTCCCGCAAAGATGGGGCGGGTGATGAAGAAACTGGCGAAATTCATGGGACGTTTCGGGGCGGATTAATCAATCCCGGGGAGGGCTCACCTGGTCGGGAGCGCCGGAAGAAACCTCTGCGGCGGGAGTCGGGTCTATCGGCATCCCCGGCATGGGAAGACGGGCCTGCCCATTCACGATGATGATTTCCCCCTCCTCGAGACCTTCCCGCACGATGCGCCGTCCCTCGTGAAGCGGGCCGGTTACGATGGGGCGATACACCGTGGTGTTTTCCGGAGAAACCCCGAGCACGTATTTGTTCGATTGATCCGTGAGGATGGCGCTCTCCTCGACGAGAAGCGCCTCATAGGCAGCGGTCAGCGGCATCTCGACCCGCGCAAAAAGACCGGGGAGGAGGCTGCCGTCAGGATTGGGGAATTCCGTGCGCACAAGGATGTTTCCGGTCGCGGCATCGATCCGGTTATCAAAGGACTCGACGTAGCCCACCCGCCCTGCGAGAGGTCCCTCGCCAAGCTGCATCTTTGCAGGGATGCGGCCTTTTTCATCGAGGAGGACAGCATTCTCAGCGCGCAGCGACTGGAGGCGGAGGAGCGAGGTTTCGTCGATGGGGACGTAGGCAAAAACCGGGTCGACCTTCACGATCACGGTGAGGAGGGTCGCCCCCCCGGCGAGGCCGCTGACATAGTTGCCCTTCGTGACGAGGGCGCGACTGACCTTTCCGGCGATAGGCGAGCGGACTTCGGTGTGGGAAAACTCGATCTCCGCGCTGTGGAGCGTGGCCGCGGCTGCCGCCGCTTGCGCTTTCGCCTGAAGATAGGCAGACTCACGGGCGTCTCCTCCCTCAGGGGAAATGGCGCGGGCGAGGAGGAGTGGTTCAACGCGATCAAATTCCTTTTTCGCTGCGGCGAGGACGGCTTCGGCTCGCTGCACCTCGGCTTCGGCTTGGCGTTTCTTCGTTTCAAAAGCCCGCTGATCGATCGTGAAAAGGAGTTCGTCCTCTGCGACGAGTTGCCCGGCTTTGAAGTGGACCTCCTCGAGGTAGCCGGAAACCCGGGGACGCAACTCCACGGTCTCAACGGCCTCGACCGTGGCGGTGAACTCTTTCCATTCGACGATGGTCTCGCGAATGACCGGTGCCACCGTCACCGTGGTCGGCGGGGGAGGTCCCCCCGCATCGGGGCCTGCGGGAGCACGATCACACTGCGTGAGAAAGGGGGTGAGGGCTGCGACAGCAAGGGCAGGCCCGACTGGATGCGAGAAAGAGAGAGCGAACTTCATGAGGAGAGAGTGAGAGGGGACGAGGGTGCGGGCCAGGTGAGTGGATTGCCGAGGAGTTGGCGCACGCCGCTTTCCATTTCATCGAGTTCGCTTAAATCATTCCAAATGCGGGCGTGAGTTAAGAGACCTTCGACGTAGAAAAATACGAGCCGGGCCGAGGTTTCGGGATTGGCGACCCCGATCATTCCTTCGGCGTGAGCATCGCGGAGCGCGGACTCGAGGTAGCAGCGATACTCCCGGAGTATATTTCTGAGGAGATCCTGAAGCGCGTCTTCGTTGCCACCGAGTTCAGAACCGATCGTGTGAATCGGGCAGCCGAGGACGCGGCCGTGGAGTTCCTTCGTCGCGCGCTGTTCTTCGCGAAGGTGGACCAACCAGTCAACAATGCGGGTCAGGGCCGGTTTTGTCGGAGAGAAGAGACCGTCCATCCCGGTTCGATGCTCCTCCCAGCAGGATTTCATCGCCGCGATCGCGAGGTCTGCTTTGGACTGGAAAAAGTGATAGAAGCTCCCCTTGTGAACCTTTGCCCGGGTGCAAATTTCATCCACCGAAGTGCCCGCGTAGGAGCCCACCCAGATGAGCTCCTGCATGGCCTCGATGAGGTGTTCTTTCGTCTGACTTGTCCTGCCCATGCCGGTTCTTTCGCTACCGGTGGTGCAAGTTGAACGATCAGTCAACTAATTTGGATCGCGTCGGGACGACATCGTCGTCAGGGCTTCCGCCCGAGTGCACGTTCTCTCCATTGGACAAAAAAAGAGCCTCACGGGGCGGTCCCGGTGAGGCTCTTTTGTTTAGAAATTCTATTCCGTCGTTGTGAGTAGGGCGATCACTTCTTCGATTTTCTCTTTTCCGTAGCTGTGGCCCTCCACGGTGGTGACGATCGCTCCGGCGGCATTTTTCGCAATGATGCCATGGACTTCGAGATCAGATTCTTCGACTATTTTTCTGGAGTCACCGTCTCCAATTTTCACGGCCGTTATTTCGATTTGGGCGTGTTCTGCTTTGAGGTCATTCACGATGACCGTCACTTTGTTACACATCGGTCATCCATCGAGATAGTAGTAGGCCAACTGTGCTTTCTTCTCCTCAGCGCCCGCCAACCCGAAGGAAGCAAGAAGCGCGAGAACCGGCAGGATTAGTTTCCAGCAATTCATGGTGCCGAAGGTTACGCCGCTGCGTTGAGGCCGGCAATTGGCGTGATGGCGATAGGAGGGCGGAAGCAAGGGGATCGAGTTGAGGATGAAGTCAGATGAGAAAATTCGAAGATTCATCTGTCGGTCGAGGTTCTACGGGAGTTAGCTCTCTCGACTAGCTCTCGTCTCTCAACCAGCCCACTCATGACCGCTCCTGCCGTTCCCACGCCGAATACTCTTTTTATCGAAGTCTCCGGAGCGGGCCTGCCCGAGGTCGACGGGCTTTTCGTTCCCTCGACCGCGCCGCCGGCGGAATCGGAGTCAGGAACGGCTTCCACGCCGGGATATTGGAATGGCAAAATGGCCTGGGATCGGGCCGATGGGAAATCAGAGCGGAGTCCGGCGCTTTCCTATTCGAACAGCTACACCTCGTGGAGAATCTGTCGGCTCGACGGGCATCTCGCTTATGACATCACGACGGAGGACGCGCTGCCGCCGACGGATCGCGAGTGGCATGTCTATAAAAAGGGCGTCGCTCCGGCGCCGACAGTGGTGCTTCATCATTTCGATCCAAGATTGCCCTGTCCGAAGCCCAAGGTGGTTTTTGTGATCGGGGGTCCAGGCAGCGGGAAAGGGACGATGTGTGAAGTCGCGGAGTCGCAGCTCGGGTGGACGCATTTATCAGTCGGCGATCTTCTCCGCGCGGAGTGCGAGCACGGCGGGTCGAAAGCGCAGGTCATTAAAGCGTGTCTCTCGGCGGGGAAGTTGGTGCCGAACGAAATTGTCGCGGGCTTGCTTCGGGACACGATGGAGACTTTGACACGAACCACAGGGAGGAAAAATTTCCTCTTCGATGGATTTCCCCGCTCGCTCGAGAATCTGGAAGCCTGGGAGGAGATCGTCGGAGGCGAGGCGGAACTGCCCAAGATGCTCTACTTTGAATGTCCCTATCCCGTTCTCGAAAAGCGCATCCTCAGCCGCGCCAAATACACCGGTCGGAGTGACGACAACTTCGAGAGCGTGAAAAAGCGCTTCGACACCTTCAAGGCGGAGACGCTACCGACCGTCGAGCATTTCAAAAGCCGGGATAAATGCGTCGAGCTCGACACGAGTCAAAAGCGTCAGGTCGTTTACGATCTCGTCGCGGAACAGCTTCGTGAGTTCACTGATGTAGCGCTCGCAGAGCAGCCTCTCACGGAGCGGGCGGAGATTCTTTTAGGGCTGCGGCCCTGGCCGAAGGACGGTGCTGAGGCGTGACCGACCCCGTCCGAATTGACCTTGTCTGGCTACACTCCGCTAATGGTGCAGCCGACCGCTTCGGTTTTCGGAACGGCGATCGGCTCGCCTGCAGTGATAGCTTTCAGCGCGTCGCGCAGATCGTGAGTCGTCGGCTCCTTTTGTTTCTGCGTCGCCCCGAGGTAGAGATCGTTGATCCGGCCCGCGTAGAGAATTTCGCCTTGGGCATCGATCACGAAGACTTCGGGGGTGATCGTGGCACCGAGTTTTTTCGCGAGGAGTTGCTCGCCGTCCTTGAGTACCGGATGGGTGATCTCCATCATTTTCGCATGAGTGGCGCGGTCCGTATCGCTCACCGAAGTGTCCGAGTGAATCGAGAAGAAGGCAAAGTCATCGCCGAAGGCTTCGGTGATCTCCGTCATGTAGGGAGCGAAGGTGTTCGAGGTCGGGCAGTAAGGGGAGATGAAAAAGAGGACCACCGCTTTTTTGTCGCCCGCGTCGAGAGGATTGACCGGATTCTCTTCGAGATCAGTGAGGAGAATGGGTTCGTCGGCGATAGCCGGAGCCGTGGTGGAGAGAGCGAAAATCGCGATAGCGCAGAGGAAGAGAGAGGGTTTCAGCATGGGGAACGGATAATCGAATTCCCGGGGTGGTTCAAGAGGGGTTCGCAGTCTGGTTCATCCAGTAGAACGGGTTGCCTTACCCGTTTCCGGAGACTCCGCCGTTCGGACATTGCGGGCTTCGGAGACGAGGGGATTAGCCTGGCGGAGATAGTGAAAAGACGGACTGGGCAGTCCATCCTGCGCAGGCCTTGCGCTTTCCCTCGCGGTGATGGGGCGGCACCTGATGACCAAGTGACGCTGTATTGGACATCCCGTAATTCGTCGTGATGACGGAATCGACAGGATGACCGGGGTGCGGAACCTTGGGGGCATGGAAAATATTCCCGATCACAGCCGTCGCCGTTTTATTACTCAGCTCAGTCTCGCGCTGGGAGGGGCCGGACTCGCCCGCGCTCAGGATCGCCCGAAGCACATCCTCCTCCGCTCCTCCTGGCAGACCGTGAACATCGGCGACATCGCGCACACCCCGGGCGTCTTGCATATTCTGGAACAGCATCTCCCGGACGTCGTCGTGACACTTTGGCCGGGTCGGCTCGACAATGGAGTCGATGAGCTGTTGATGGAGCGATTTCCCAAGCTCCGGATCGCGACGCGGGGATCGGAGGAACTCAAGGAGGCCTTTTTGGAATGCGATTTTCTGCTTCACGGTTCCGGTCCGTCGCTCGTTGCGGAAAAGGATGTCATCCAGTGGCATGAGGAAACGGGCAAACCGTTCGGCGTTTATGGGATCACGCTGCCACTCAAAGATTCTACTTCGACGACAGAAACGTCGGACGATCGCATGGCTCAGACCATCGGGATTCTCAGCGAGGCGGAGTTTGTCTTTTTCCGCGATTCCCATTCGCTCGCTTTTGCGAAGGAGCGGGGCTGCACTTCTCCGATCATGGAATTCGGTCCCGACGGGGCCTTCGCCTGCGACGTCAAAGAATTGATAGGAATTTGCTTTTTCAAGGGTTTTTAACGGGGCGTCGGTCCGGCCGGGTTTGAGGGGGTGCAAATCCATCGAGCCGCTCGCTGAACTTTTCCGCCACCGTTTTCTCGCCCTGTTGCGAAGGGAAAAGCTCATCAGCGAGAGGAAACTCCGCCAGCTCCTCGCCTGGACCCACAGCGGCTTCAGTTTGAACGCGAGTGAAAAACCGGTCGCATCGAGCGATGTCGAGGGTCGGAAAAGACTAGCCGAGTATTTGCTCCGCGCGCCCTTCTCCCTTGAAAAAATCACCTGGAACGAATCGACGGGCAAAGTCATCTACCGTTCCAAAAGGAGCTGGCACACCAAGTGCAACTTTCAGATCTTCGATGCCGTCGATTTTCTCGCTGCGACCGTGGAGCATATCCCACCGAAGGGGCAGCAAACGGCACGCTACTACGGGCTCTATTCGAACAAGAGCCGGGGAATGGCAGCGAAGACCGGGAGGCGGCGTCCTGAGATGGCCGACGCAAAGAAGCCCGAGAGGAAGGAGGCGATTCCTCTCGGAACGCTCTTCATTTTGCCCGCGCCCGAGCCTCGGAGCGGGCGTGCGCTTCGTCCGTTATGGCGCGATCTCATCATGAGGGTTTGGGGCGAGGATCCGCACAAGTGCCCCTGCTGCCCTGGCACGATGAAGGTGGTGGGAACAATGATTCGCCGTAGCGAGGTGGAGTTTTTTTTGAGGCTCCATGGATTATGGGAAGGACTTGTCGCCCTGCCGCCTCCGCCGGATCCACCCTTCGACATCGAAACAATGGAGCCGATCGAGGCGCCGCCCCACGCGATTTGGCGCGACGACTTCGAGGAGTTTGGACCGGATCGATGGACGGAGGCAGATCCAGCCTGGGCCGCGCCCGAACTCGATCTCGGCGATGGACGGCGCCTCGTTCTGGACGCGGCCGATCCGTTTCCTGATGAAGGGTGGGCGGTCTCTTGGACGAACTGACCACACAAGGTTTCCACCTCGCAAAAGCCCGCTTGGTTTCAAACGCGAAACCAGAGGAAGCGGAGACCCATGCCCAGAGGACACGATTTTTCAACAAATTCAGGAGCTACGGGCGATTTTCACGAGAAAATCGTTGACTCACCCGGCCAAATCGGGCGATTCTCGTCCGCGATGGCCCTAAACGCCCCCTACCTCCCCCTGAACCCCCTCCGACCCCGGGCCTTCGGCGGGAAGGTGGCGGAAGGGATGAAAAAGCGAATTCCTAGCAGTAAAGCCGCTGATTTCATCGCCGCCAGCGTCGAGCACATTCCTCCCAAGGGACAGCAAACCATCCGCTACTACGGTCGCTACTCAAACAAACGCCGGGGCTGGGATGCAAAAAATCGGATTCACTCCCCGCAGTTGACCGCCATCAATATCTCCGCCTGCAAACACGATTCACAATTCTCAGACAAAACGTTGTTCATCCTTCCAGAACCGACGCCCAAAAAGAAACACACTGAGAAACCTGATTGGAAATCCCTAATCCAGCGAATTTGGGGAGGTGATCCCACCATCTGTCCGTGTTGCCGGGCGCAGATGAAAAATGTTGGAGCGGTCACCCAAAAAGCAGAGATCGAGTTCTTTCTCAAACTCTGGGGTATGTGGGAAGGCGTCATTTCTTTGCCACCTCCACCCGATCCACCCTTCGATATCGAGACGATGGAACCCGAAACACTACCACCTGGTTGGGGAATCCCGGAAGAACACCTGTCGCCTCCCGAAGAATGGTGGCTTCAGCACGATTCCGAGGATTGGCGAAATCCCGAATTGCCACTCGAAGACGGTAAAATTCTGGTTTTGGACGCAGAACCGCTCCCTGCAGAAGAGTTTCCGGTATTCTCGATTGGCTGATTGCCGATCGGTTTGGATCAAAAAAGGTCTAACCGCAAAGCCTCTCAAAAGAGGTTGCTGCACGCTCATGTCTGGCCTCAAGGAAAAACGAAAGGAGACCCAAGGAACGCCCTGCAGAAATTTCGCTGTCTTGACTTTTCCCCTCAAAAACCTGATTCTTTAATCAAAATGAAGTCGAAATCAATTGTTTGCACCCTTTCTCCCCCTGCACCCCCTCAAACCCGGCAGGACCGACGCGCCGATAAAAAACCTTGAAAAAGCAAATTCCTATCAGTAAGACATCTCCCGCCTGAGCGGCGGCGGCCCTCACACCATCGCCAATAGCGCTGCTGACAACGTGCGCATCTTTGAGGATGGTGACACGGTGAGCCCGATCACGATGGCGACCTCGGGAGTCACGACCATCAACTCGCTGCTCCAAGCAGCAGACGGATCCACAGTGAACGGCCCCAATGGTCCTTCGGTCATTGACATCGGCTCTGGAAATACGCTTCGCGTCGCGACGGGTGGTATTTTGCTTCCCGACGGAGACTCCTTCATCTTAAGCTACAGCGCACTGACCTTCAGTCCGACGGGGACCTTGACCGCCGGTGCGACCGACGACACTGCAGCGACGATGTTCTTGCAGAGTCAGGATGCGGACTTGAATCCTGCGACGGCCCAGATGCTGACGGTGGGCGCTGTGATTGCGGACAACGGCACCGGAGTGGTCGACGTGCGCACCAGTGGTCCTGGATTCACGGTGTTTACGGGAGCCAATACCTACACTGGTGAAACGCTGGTCGGATCGGGAACCTTGGCTATTGGTGACGGTGTGACCGCTTCGGGAACGCTGGGAACGGGCAAGACCAAGGTGGAAGCGTCTTCGGTTCTTGCCTTCAATAGGCCGGACGCGCTGGCAGTCACCGGTGAGGTCTACGGCACTGGCACCGTCGCACAGAATGGATCTGGAACCACCACGCTCAATGGCGCGGCAGCCACGACCAACAGGCTGAACTACGTTGCAGTCAACGGCACTCTGGCGGCTGGGGTCGACAATGCGATCAACACTACCGGCACCCTCACCTTTGGCGCTACCACTGGGGCTGTGACTGCGGCGACGCTTGATTTGACCAACGGCAGTGCCACGACGGGGGCTCTTCTTGTTCAAACCAACAATGGCACTCCCAATTCGGTGATCATCGGTGCTGGCAAGACGCTCGCGACGAACGGTAACGTGACCATCGGCACCGATTCGACGGCGATTGGCAGCGCTGCACTGACCTCACTCACGCTGTCTGGCGGCGGCACGTGGCTTGTGAACCAACCGAGCGGAACTTTCCAAGTCGGGGGTGCGACCACGTCGAACAACGGCAACCGGGGCACGGTGGACATGTCCGGCTTGGCTGCGTTCACAGCAGATCTCGGCAGTGCTGGCATTTTCCGAGTCGGCGATGTCGTCGGCAGTTCGACGGGTGGCGGAAACAACTCGAGCACAGTGACTCTGGCTGACACGAGCACGATCACCGCTGGCATCATTGGCATCGGCGACCGAAACGGATCCGCAGCCGGCTTGGGCACGCTCAAACTGGGCGCGGTGTCGAACACGCTGAATGCCGACCGGATCAATGTGGGTCAGAACAACATCGATGCGCGTGGCACAGGCTTGCACCCCCTCAAACCCGGCAGGACCGACGCGCCGATAAAAAACCTTGAAAAAGCAAATTCCTATCAGTAAATTATTTAAACCTATTGCTTACTCTTTTTTATCAATTATAAACTGAATTTACAGAAAAAATTTTAGACATGAGGAATATAGCCCTTCACAAATTTGCGACGGAAGTAGAGATGCGCGGCATATTCTCTGCCTTTGCTTACTCGCTGTCTTCAGCGATTAGAAAATTCCTAGTCAGCAAAGGACCCGACTTTGACAGAAAATACGGAACAGTGACAAACGATTGGGTCGAGGTCGCAGACGGTGAAATTCCCGATGAGGCCTTTGCGACAGCAGTTCGCTACGTCCCTTCCAAAGGTGAAGTCATCCGGCACATCTGCCGAAAGCTACCCATTCGCCATGAGGAATTTACCTTTATCGACATGGGATCCGGTAGAGGGCGAGCATTGCTACTTGCTTCCGATTTTCCTTTTAAGGAAATCATCGGCGTCGAGATTTCACCACAGCATCACAAGATCGCAGAAGAGAACATCGCGATCTATCGCTCTCCCCGCCAGCAGTGCCTGGAAATAAAATCGATCTGTGAAAATGCGCTTGGGTATGAGATTCCAAAGACACAGCTCGTTCTCTACCTCTATCAGCCTTTCAATGGAAACGTCTTACAAGGGATGCTTAAAAACATTGAGCAAGCCATTGGAGATAAGTTTGAGTGTTACCTCTGTTTTACGGCGCCTCATCACAATCAAGACGTGATTCGCGAAAGTGGGTATTTCCATCTGGTGAACCACGTTCAAGCATTCGCGTCTGAGGACTCCTGGATTCTCTACGCCAATGCCAAAGGAGCTGACGCTTGGCAGAGCCAAACCGGGAAGTGATTACTGAGCACTCTTCAGCTCTTCGAGAAGACCGAGAGCCGCGTTACGAATGATCTTTTCCGCACCTACCTCAAGGTAAGCCGATCGCGCTGGCCACGTTTCGTAACCGCCCCATTCGTGTTGCTGCTCCGTCGGCAGATAACCGTGGTAACCATTGGCCAACTCCATGACTATCGTGTCAGGAAAAGGGCTTTCGGATTTTATCGCTAATCCAGTCTCTGCAAAG
>Ga0222632_1000093_pt1 | contig 72785 bp, 64 predicted proteins | sample AntAcemetageno46_FD_179828 | JGI IMG/M metagenome (GOLD analysis project Ga0222632, IMG submission 179828) | Saline water microbial communities from Ace Lake, Antarctica - #46 | ecosystem: Environmental > Aquatic > Non-marine Saline and Alkaline > Saline | place: Antarctica: Ace Lake | collected...
CGAACTGGATTCTGCTGTCGATGGTCGGCGTTGGTATCGCTTGGGCGAGTATTCTTTCGATGCCCTACGCAATTCTCTCAGGCGCACTGCCCGCCAAAAAGATGGGGCTCTACATGGGTATCTTTAATTTCTTTATCGTCTTACCCCAAATGCTTGCAGCCACTATTCTCGGCCTACTCGTGACCCATCTTTTTGGTGGGCAGACCGTCCTCGCGCTCGTTCTCGGCGGTGCGACCTGGGTCATCGCGGCGATTTTGACCATGTTTGTCGACGACGTGGATGACGATAAAGCCGTCCACCAAGATGCCATCACCGAAGAGTGTGTGCCTGCCGACCCAGCTACTTAGCCGAATGTAGTGTGCGAGCTAGACGGTCGTAGGGGCGCGATTTGCCCCAGTCCCTCGTCCCAGTCGAAGCTGGCTCCCGCCCGCATTCTACGAGCTTACGCGAGAAGGTTAGCATGATGGCGAGAGCCGTTGTGGGCGTCGGACTAGTCACGTGAACCAAGCGAGCAGCAAACACTGGCTCTCGCCAGCATTCTACGGCTTTACGCGAGAAGGTTAGCATGGCGGCCATTAACCCATCTTCCTAGATTAATATGCAATGGCATTGTCACAACTGAAGCCCCTGCGCTCTATCCCGCCTTCTGCGCTTCGTGGATCGCTACGATCGAGAAGGTCAGCCCCGTCGCTTCGACCGTTTCGTAGCCAGCTAGTTGGAGCTGCTCGGCGAGGGCTTGCTTGGTCGGGAAATTCTCAATCGTGCCTGCTAGATAATCGTAGGCGCTTTTATCGCCTGTCGCGAGCGAGGCCACCCAAGGCAAAATATATTTTAAATAAAGATAGTAGATCGGGCGAAACCAACGATCCGGCTGCGAGAACTCTAGCACAAAGAGGCGGCCGCCCGGGCGGAGCACGCGGAGGATTTCCTTCAAGCCGCGCTGGCGGTCTTCAAAGTTTCGCACGCCGAACGAGACTGTGACCGCATCGACAGAGGCGTCCTCCAGTGGGAGCTCCATGCAGTCGCCGAAACCAAAGCCGATATCGGCATAGTCCGGCTTGGCCGCTCGCTTGGCGCGGGCTTCGTCCAGCATCGGCTCGCAGAAGTCCAGCCCAGTCACCGGCACCTCTTTTCCCATGCGGTCGCGTAGCTTAAAGGCCACGTCGCCGCTGCCCGTAGCGAGGTCGGCTACGTCCTTCGGGTCGCACCGCTGCACCCTACGAGTGAGCACGCGCCTCCAATAAAAATCGATCCCCCCACTGAGGAGGTGATTGGCCACGTCGTAGCGCCCGGCGATCCCGGCGAACATTTGGCTGACTGCTTTTCCTTCTGGCATAGGTGCCGCGCTTTGCGCGGAGTGAAAGTGAAAGTGAAAGTGAAAGTGAAAGTGAAAGTGATTAGCTTGTTAGTGTAGCACGCTGAAGACAGTCAGTGCGTCGATCGGTCGAGTTCTCTTCGTCATTATGAAGACTCTTTAACGCTTTCGATGCTGCGCACAACCCATTTTGAAAGTTCCTTATCGGGATTCTCGATCGCGAGCTTGCCGAGTTTGAAGACGGTCTGCCCCGTGTTGCGGTTGATAATGGTCAGCCCATGCTCGAAGTCCTTAAACTTATCTTCGCAGAGCGACTGGATCGTTTGATCCTGCTCGTTCGCTTCTTCGATTAGCGCTTCGACTGCCAGTGGCTTGAATTCCAGGGTAAACCCGTGCCCCTTTTCAAAGGCCGTTGCGTAGCGCTTTATGTCGCTCTCCCACACTTCGTTTTGCAGGTGGGCGTTCTTCGCTTTGAGCGCTTTGAGGCAGCCGGCTGGGTCTTTGATCATCTCCGTCGTCACTTCAAAGTGCTTGATCGCGGTCGAGGGCAGTTCGAATTTATAGTCGCGGAAGAGGCGCTCCATCACCGTCATGATACCGCGCGCACCCGTGCCTTCTTTGCTGGCCGCTTCGGCGATCGCCATGATGGCCTCCGCCGTGATGCCGAAGTCGATCCCGTAGCCGCGGAAGTCGTCGCGGTATTGGTGGAGCACACTGCCCTCGGAGGTGGTCAGAATGTGTGCGAGGTCGTTGGCCGTCAGCGCGGAGCAGGCGCAGCGCACGGGCACCCGACCGATGAACTCTGGCTCGAAGCCGTATTTGATAAAGTCGCTCGTCTCGGCGTGTTGTAGATAGCTCGAAAGGTCTTCGTCTTTTTCGCTCACACTTGCTCCAAAGCCCATTTCGTTCTGCGAGAGTCGCTTCTTGATCGACTCGGCCAGCTTATCGAAGGCACCGCTCACGATGAAGAGGATGTTTTTCGTGTTGATCGATTTGCGCTGCGGTTTGCCGCCCCGCTGGATCTCCATTACAGCCTGCATCTGCGACATCATATCGGTCGGGCTGAAGAGGTTGACCTCGGTCTCCTCCATCAGCTTGAGCAAGTTGATCTGGACGCCGCGCCCCGACACGTCGCGCCCGCCTGCGCCCGCTTCGCTCGCGATCTTATCGATCTCATCGACGAAGATGATACCTTTTTCGGCGAGTTCGATGTCGCCGTCGGCCGCTTTGACTAAATCGCGCACCAAATCCTCCACATCTGAGCCGACATAGCCGGTTTCGGAAAATTTCGTCGCGTCGGCTTTGACGAAGGGCACCCCGATCAGGCGAGCCACATTTTTCATCAAGTAGGTCTTGCCCACGCCAGTAGGCCCCAGAAAAAGCAGATTCTGCTTACTATACTCGGTCGCCTCGGTTTTTTTGCCCGAGAGCGTCGACCGCACGTGGTTGTAGTGGTCGCAAATGGCGACGGAGAGCACCTTCTTGGCCTCGTCTTGCCGGATTACGAATCGATTCAAATAGTCGCGAATCTCCTTTGGTTTGAGGTGGAAATTGCGGATGTTATCCAGCGTCTCGGCGCTCTTATCGCCCTCTGACGGCGCTTCCGGTTCGGCATCCATCGGCTCGTCGGTAAAAGGATCGCCCTCCGAAAAGCCGTGCGCGGAAACTTTAACATTCGAATCCTTGAATAATTCTTTCAATTGCTTCTGTATTTCCTCAAAAGGATTGGGCGGTTCTTTATCACTCATATTTTTTCTAGTTTGACAGTGTTTTCGCGATCAGAAGTATCGCAGCAACAATAACTTTCGATTTTCAATTTACGCAAGCTAACCAAGTATACCTAGGATGTCCAATAACCTTACAAAACGCGATATCGTTTTAGATATCTACGACAAAACTGATTTTCCGCAAAAAGAAGTGCGTGAGACCGTGCAACTGACCCTCGACGCCATCGCCAAAGCTCTAAGCGAAGGGCGTAATGTCGAGCTTCGTAACTTCGGGGTCTTCGAAGTGCAAATCCGTAAGTCGCGCATCGGTCGCAATCCCAATAAGCCTGAGACCGATGTCGTCATTCCCAAGCGTGCCGTTATCAAGTTCAAGGCGGGCAAAGAATTGAAGGCACAGCTCAAAGACTTGGACGTCGATGCCCACGAAGGGGGCGCTTAAGCTCAGTCCGGATCAACCGGATTGTTCGCTCACCCTTGTATCATTGTAAGGGAGATTCGTTATGCAGTTTGAAACGCTACCCGGTTTCCGGGAATTCTATCCTGACGCGTGCGCTCGCCGTAATCATATCTTTGGGCGCTGGCGCCAAGTCGCGCGCGCTTTTAACTTTCTCGAATATGATGCCCCCGTCTTAGAGCCGTTAGAGCTTTATATCGAAAAGTCGGGCGAAGAAATCGTCGGGCAGCTTTTTAATTTCGAAGACCGCGGTGGTCGCGCCGTCGCCCTGCGCCCGGAAATGACGCCCTCGCTCGCTCGCCTCATCGGTGCCAAGGCCAACAGCCTCAAGCGCCCGGTTAAGTGGTTTAACATCGGCGAACACTACCGCTACGAGCGCCCGCAAAAAGGCCGCCTCCGTGCCTTTTATCAGTTCAACGTCGATATTTTCGGCGAGCCAGGCCCCACCGCCGACGCCGAACTCATCGCGCTGCTCTGCCAAGCTTTGCAAGCCTTTGGCCTGAGTAGTCGCGATTTCAAAGTTCGCCTCAGCGACCGCGATCTCTGGTTGCTCATGCTCGCCGCAGAAGGTCTCGACGAGGCGGGCAGTGCCACCGTGCTCGGTATCGTCGACAAGCTCGAACGTACCGACCGAGTGAAAACGATCGAAAAGCTCGCCGCTGTGCTCGGCGACGAGGCCGAGCATTTCCTCGTCCGCATCGAAGAGGCCATTGCTATTCGCGACTTCGATACGCTCCGCGCCTACATCGAAAACTTACCACTCGAAGGCGATCTTGCCGCCCAAGCCAAAGCCCGGATCGAAGATTGGTCGCAGCTCCTACGTAATCTCAACGCCTCCGGCGCCGGCGACTTTATTCAGATCGACCTCGGGATCGTTCGTGGGCTCGCCTACTACACCGGTTTCGTCTTCGAAGCTTTTGAAGCCAGCGGCGAAGGCCGCGCCTTGGCTGGGGGAGGGCGCTACGATGCGCTCGTCAAAAAACTCGGCGGACCCGATATGCCCGCCGTCGGTTTTGCGATGGGCGATGTCACGCTGGCAGATTTGCTCGAAAGTAAGTCGCTCATGCCTGAGTATATGCAGCGCCCCGAGTTTATCGCCATCATTGGTGGCGAAGACGAGCGTGACGCCGCTCTGGCCGATGCCGCACAGCTTCGCTCGCTTGGTTATCAAGTCGAATACCCGCTTAAAAACCAAGGTTTCGGCAAGCAGTTTAAGTCCGCCAACCAATCCGGTGCGCGCTTCGCCCTCATTTACGGCAGCGAAGAGCTAGAGCGCGGCGTCGTCAAAGTCCGCGACCTCGCCGCCGGCAACGAAATCGAAATCGCCCGCGATCAATTCCTCCAGCAAGTCCCCGCCCTCCTCGAAAGCGGCATTGAATCGTAGAAGCGACACTCTCGTCGCTTTATTGGCGCATCGAACTTCCTAGAGCTTGCCGCTCGGTTGAGCTCCAATAAAGGGGCAAGAGTGTCGCTTCTACAGTTGCAATAAATAGAAGTAGTCCTACTAATTCTATAATTAATTCAAATTAGGAAGTTAAATTATGGCCAAGCCCGCACCCGCATTCCATTATCAAAAGCAATTTCCGCTCGGAAAAGATAAAACGCAGTATCGTCTGCTCTCGAAGGACTTCGTCGAGACGGTCGATTTCGGCGGCGAGTCCATGCTCAAGGTCGATCCACAAGCACTGACCTATCTGGCAGAAACCGCGATGAAGGACATTTCCTTCAAGCTGCGCACAGAGCACATCGAGAAAGTGGCTGCCATTCTCGACGACCCCGAAGCCACGGAAAACGACCGCACCATCGCGCTCACCATGTTGCGTAACGCCGAAGTCTCCGCGCACGGCGTCCTCCCGTTCTGCCAAGATACTGGCACCGCCATTATTCTCGGCAAAAAAGGCCAGCGCGTCTGGACGGGTGGGGGCGACGAGGCTGCGCTCTCTCAAGGCATCTACAATACTTACACCAAGGAAAACCTCCGCTACTCGCAGATGGCGCCGCTCTCCATGTATGAGGAGAAGAACACCGGAAGTAACTTGCCCGCGCAGATCGATCTGCTCGCGACCGACGGTGAGAGTTATGACTTCCTCTTCGTCGCCAAGGGCGGCGGCTCTGCTAACAAGACTTTCTTCTATCAAGAAACCAAAGCCTTGCTCAACCCCGCCAACCTTGAAAAGTTTTGTATCGAAAAAATGGGTACGCTGGGCACTTCGGCCTGCCCACCCTATCACATCGCTTTCGTAATTGGCGGCACCTCGGCCGAGACCTGCTTAAAGACGGTTAAGCTCGCTTCGACTAAATACTACGATGAATTGCCGACCGAGGGTAATGAGCACGGTCAAGCCTTTCGTGACACCGAACTGGAAGCCAAACTCCTCGAATTCACCCGGCACATGGGCTATGGCGCGCAGTTCGGCGGTAAATACTTTGCCCTCGATGTTCGCGTCGTCCGCTTGCCGCGTCACGGCGCCTCTTGCCCTGTCGCGCTCGGCGTCTCTTGCTCGGCCGACCGTAACGCCAAGGCGCGCATCGACAAAGACGGCATCTGGCTAGAGCAGCTCGAAGAAGATCCCGGTCGTTTCATCCCGGCTGAAGGCACCATGGCCAAACCGAAAGATCCTGTCGCGATCGACCTGAATCGCCCGATGAAAGATATCCTCGCCGAGCTTAGCGAGTATCCCGTGGCCACACCACTCTCACTCAGTGGCACCATTGTGGTGGCGCGCGACATCGCTCACGCTAAAATCCAGGAGCGCCTCGATAAAGGGCAGGGCATGCCCGATTACCTCAAAAATCACCCCGTTTATTACGCGGGTCCAGCCAAGACACCCGCGGGCAAGCCCTCCGGTTCCTTCGGCCCCACCACGGCTGGGCGCATGGATAGCTACGTGCAACCCTTCCAGGCAGAAGGCGGCTCCATGATCATGCTGGCCAAGGGCAACCGCTCGCAGCCAGTCACCGATGCCTGCAAAGAGTTCGGCGGTTTCTATCTCGGCTCCATCGGCGGTCCCGCCGCCTTACTGGCCGAGCATAATATTAAAAAGGTCGAAGTGCTCGAATATCCCGAACTCGGGATGGAAGCCATCTGGAAGATCGAAGTCGAAGACTTTCCCGCTTACATCCTTGTTGACGACAAAGGTAACGACTTCTTCGCCGACGTCCGCACCGCCTGCTCGCAGTGTGCCCTACACGCCTACGAAAATGCCCGCGCGGAAATGACGAAGTAGTGTTTTAGCACACTACATTTCTTCCGTTTACTACATGGGCAGCTACAATCAGTCCGTCCCAGTTAGGTTATCGCGATTTGTGTAGCGGAAGCGGGAACCGCTTTCGATTGCGGTGCCACTAGGCGAGGCGGTTGAAATGGGTTCCCCATTTCGCTACCATTTTATTTGTAGCGGAAGCGGGAACCGCTTTCGACGCCCTCTTGACTTATATACACATAAACGTTGATATTTATGTGTATGAAGAGAACCAACATAGTCTTGGATGAATCGCTCGTCAGCGAAGGTTTGAACCTGACTGGGCTGCCCAGTCAAAAGGCTTTGATCGACTTTGCTTTGCGTGAATTGATCAAGCGTAAGCGCCGCAAGAACATGCTCAAGCACTTCGGTAAAGTGAAGTGGGAGGGCAAGCTCGATGAAATGCGAGCCGTGCGCTAGCGATGGTGCTTGTTAATCCTAAAAACGGCAGTTCAAGTAGGTTCAATTCTCTAAACCGTTAATGGACGTTAATTAACGTTAATCAAGTAGGCCGCCAAATTGGCGATAGAGTGAAAATAAAGCAGCTGGTTGCGGAGATTTATAAAGCCTTATTTCTCATTTAGTTCTGAGATCATATTAACGTGCATTAACGTTTATTAACGGTTCAACTCATCTTTTTAGGTTGATACCAGTGTGTGGGCGGATTTTTTGAACGGATTCGGCTCTGAGGAAGCTCTGGCCTTGAAGCAGTTGATCGAGGATTAAGTCGAAGTCTTTACGACAGGATTGATTTTACAGGAAGTCTTACAAGGGATTCGTGAGAAACGGAAACGCGTAGCAATTCGCGCTGACCTAGAGGAGTATGTATGTATCCTGCCGAGTGTGCAGACGCACATCGAAGCGGCAGAACTATTTGCTATCTGCCGGAAGAAAGGGACCACTGTGCGGAAAAGTATCGACTGCGTGATCGCTGCGCTGGCCATCGAATACGATCTGGAGGTGCTGCAAAAGGATCGCGACTTTCCTCTGCTTGCTAAGGTGGTGCCGTTAAAGCTGATGGATGTGGACTGAGGTCGCGTGCGACCTTGGTCGCGCCGAGCTACAGCTGGCGAGCGCGCTTTCGCGCTGAGACGAGAAGTCTAGTTGGGTCAATTGCTTCATTCACGTGGGATGCGTTCCGGGTACAATTATTTCAACGGGGTAGGAAGTGGTAGCGCGGCATGAGGCCATGCCGCGCTACCACTTCTATTTAAAGAGATTCATGCCCCACGCATTTATTTACACCCATGTATCCCTGCGCGTGCCTTCAGGATCGCGGCGCGACCAAGGTCGCACGCTACGGTGGAGGGTGCTATCTACCTAAAAAAGGAACATACCTGGAATATCCGATTATTTTGTGACTCTGATACTCGTCCTTAAACATTGTATTCTAGGCCTTATCGATTAGATTAACATACGCATGCGAGTTATCGCCCTCATATTCCTAAGTTTTTCGCTCGTTCTGCAGATGCAGGGTGGGGCGACGCTGTTTGGGCTGTGTGTGAGTCAGGTCGAAGCTTGCGAGACGACTGCGCCTGCGGCGACGACTGCGCCTGCGGCGGCGACTGCGCCTGCGGCGACGACTGCGCCTGCGGCGGCGACTGCGCCTGCGGCGACGACTGCGCCTGCGGCGTCTTGCGAATGCGAACATTCCAAGAACGTGCCTGGCTTGCCATTCTCTTCGGGGGGTTGTCCTTATGGTTGCTTGAACTGTAACTTAGAGGCGCATGTTGCGGGTATTGCTTTTACCGTGCCGCCAACTTTCCGGACGGTGGTATCTCATGCGGTCGCTCCGGTGATCGTGCGCATGCCAGTGGCTGAATGGTCGCCTGAGTCTGCGCCTTTGATTGCGAGTCTGGATGCGCCGCCGGAACCCAGCCCTTCGACGGCTTGGGGTGTTTGGCGCTTATGAGTAACGCACTTTAGAGCGCACTCGCACTGTGTGCGTCTCTTTTAATCTGCGTGGCGGGGGATAACTTTTACTTGTGAGAAGCCTCGGCTGACTCGTCTGCGCAGCATTCTTTATACAGTCGGGCTTCCATTTGCCTATTATGAAACAACTATTTTTATCTTTAATCGTGCTCTCTCTCTCTGCGCTGCCCGCACAGGCTCGCTCCACGGGGCCGGTGGCCACGCCTGATGTTCGCGATCAGGCGGCTCTCAGTATGATCGAAAATCACCCAAACTACCTCGCTGTCTACACCAAGGGGCTGGTTTGCAGTTCTTGTGGTATCGGTCTGCGTATCCATACGTCGAAGCTCGATGGTGTGGATAAGTCGGAGTTTACTAAAGGGGTCGATCTCGATCCCGAAAAACAACTCGTAGTCATCGCGTTCAAGTCGGACGCGGAAATTGATGTTGAGGGCGTGCGCGAAGCGATTTACAAGGCTGGCTACGATCCCGCTCACTACTACCTCTGGACAGAGGCGAATGGTATTTCGCAAACGGCTTACCCCGCTTCCGGAGAATGAGCCGCACCCGTTTTCGAGACTGCTACGGTGGTCTGGCGTTAGCATTGCTCGCGCTCAGTCCATTGTCTGCGGATCAACCGATCATGAATATGATGCCGCGCTGGGACGGGGGCTACGGCTTCCAAGTTCGCGCGGAGCATATCCACCGCTCGGATCTGAAACAGGGGAGTGATGTCGTCGCCCGTGGCTTCACTGAGGATGTGACTCAGTTCCACTTGGAGGGGGTCTACACTTGGGATCGCTCAATCCGTCTGACCGCGAAGCTGCCCTACGTGGCCGATGCGCGACGCGAGGTGCTTGGGGCAGGCGGACAGAAAATCGTGCAACGCGACGAGGGCATCGGCGACCTCACGCTGGCTCTACCGCTCAAGCACTACTTCAATCTCGATGCCCGTTCGGGCTCGTGGACGCTGGCGCCGCAACTGCGAATTCCCTTGGGCAAAGAGGACGATGAGTTCGAGGTCTGGGACGGTGTCTGGGGCGGCGGGCTTTCGCTCGGCTACGAGACGGAAACTTACGTCTTCTTTATCGCGACCAGTGCCAGTTTCTGGGTCTTCGAGCAACCAGAGCCTGCTGAGTGGAGCTACTCGCTCGATCTCGGTTGGAATGCTCGGGACAATATGCAAATCCTCTGGGAGAGCGATCTGAGCTGGGATGATGAAGGTAAGTTTTTCCTCTCGGCGGGGCCCGCGCTCTATTGGCGTTGGAATGACAACACGCATATCCGGATCGAGTGGAAGCACGACTTCGTCTCGCGGGTGACTTCGGATCGCTTTGATCACGGGAATGGCGACCGCTTCAGTGCGGGTGTCGGTTTCGTGTTTTAACCCTCGCGGCGCAGCAAAAAGGCGCCCGCACCATCATGGCCGGTCTCCCAAGGGAGGCTGGCCTGTGCTTTTTCTAGTGCAAATAATTTGCCTTGTTCGCTCTGCAAAAAGGCATCGACGACCAGCTGATTTTCGGCGGCTTCGATACTGCAAGTGCTGTAGACGATGCGGCCGCCAGGTTGGACGAATGCGGCGGCGGCTTTGAGCAATTTTAGCTGGAGCTTCGCGCATTGCTTAATGTCCTTCGGCTGCAAGCGCCATTTCACATCCGTTCGGCGTTGTATCACGCCGGTGTTCGAGCAAGGGGCATCTAGCATGATGGCCTCGTAGGCCGTCGGTAGATCTTGCGCCTCGAAGGTCGAAGCGTCGAGCACGAGCAGGTCGGATTCTACGATCGTGCATTGCAAGGCTTCCGAGCGGAGGGTGGATAGATTTTCTTCAAGCCTCGCGATTCGATTGCCTGGTAAGTCGACCGCCACGATCAGGCCACTGCCCTCCATCGCGTGCGCCATGTCGTAGGCTTTACCGCCAGGTGCCGCGCAGAGATCGAGCACGGACTCGCCGGCCATTGGCGCGAGTAGGGCAGGTGCGAGTCGAGTCGAGGGATCTTTTACGTAGGCGTTGCCCTTGTTTAGGAGAGGGTGGAGATCGTCCTTCCAAGAAACTCGGTTGGTGATTCGGTAAAACTGCGGCCAATCGGTGGGCTCCAAGCCCTCGGGGCGCGCGATTTCCGTGTCGTAGAGCTTCAGATAGGTCGCAGGGATGCCTTGATTCCATTCGAGCAGGCCTGTGCAGGCTTCGGGGAATTCCTTTTTCCAATGCGCGACGAGCCACTCGGGGTGGCTGTAGTAGGCGGCCGGTGCTTTCTCCGCCTCGATCTGGTTCAGCGCGGCAGGCAGCTTACGCAAAACCGCATTGAGAAAGCCTTGCTCAAAGCGGTTGACGAGCTTCTTGCTCCGTTCCACCGCGTGGTGGATGATTTTCGGGTGACGCTCGGCATCAGCATCCAGTATTTCATAGCCGGCAACCAACAAGATGGCTTCGACCCCCGGTTTAGCTTTTTTACGCAAAAGTTCCTTTAGCGCTGCTCGAGTGCGGTGACCGTGGCGAAGTGCCCCCAGAAAAAGTGATTGGCAGGCGGCGCGGCGGTCGCCTATAAAATTATCTGGAAGTTCTTCCAGCAGCTGATCGGCCTTTCGATCGCCTGTTAGGTAGGCTTCTGTCAAATGTACAGCAGCGTCCCAGCCCGTTACGGACTTTCCGGATAAGCTAAACTTAATACTTCTCATTCGTGCAGAAACTGTCCATAGTGGATCGTTTACGACTAAGACAAGCAATCATTATGAAAAAAGAGGCCATAGACGCTCTCATCGAAAAGAATCCGAAACTAGTTTCGCACCGCGCGAAGCTCGAAACCATGGTGCCTGGTAACTACTGCCTGCATCGCAGTTGGGGTTTCGGTAAAATCGTGAAATATAAAGCTGCGGAAGACCGTTTGATCATCGACTTTGAGGATGGTAAACAAGGCCACGCAATGGCACCTGCCTTTTGCGTGTATAAGCTGGATATTCTCATGCCAAACGATATTCTCGTTCGCTCTCGCACCGAAGCAGAGGTCATTGAAACAATGATCAAGAAGCAGCCTGGCGATTTGATCTGCGAGATCGTTTCCGCTAGCGAAAACCATGCTATGATGGCATCCGAGATCGAGCGCTTGCTCGCTCGTGTCATCGGGCCGATCAAATACAAGAAGTGGTGGACTGCCACTAAGAAGGTATTGGCCAAAGATCCGCGCATAGGTGTGCCGCTGAAGAAGACCGATCCCTACATTTATCGCGACGAGCCCGTCAAGCCAGAGGATGAAATCCTTGAGCAATTCCGTGGCACTAAGAACTCGAAGCAAAAAATCGAGCTCGGCGAAAAGCTCTACGCCCTCTCGGAAAACATTTCCGTTGTGCGCGAGGAGATGCCGCAAATTCTCGCCGAGTTGACCGACGCCATCGCTAATGCGAAGAGCCTAAGTCAAGCCAACCGTCTTCACGGTGTTTGGGTGCGTAACAATCTGGCGCGCGATCTCCACGAGGATGTCGAAGCCCTTGAGCCATCGTCCGCCTCGATTCTCGATGCGACCAATGACTACTCCGAACTCGCTTCTGAACTGCCTGCGCAATACTTCAAACGCTACCTTGACCTCATCAGCCGCACCTATCCGGACAAGTGGCAATCCATGGTCGAAGACCTCCTCCGCAACTCCAGTGGCAAGTTCACCAGCGAGTGTATCAATTTCATGCTAGAGCACGAGATGCAGGAACGCATCAGCTACTGCCTCGACCGCTGGCTCAAGGAGCAAACCATCAAGGGACCCCTTCTTTTCTGGGTGGTCAAAAACCGCGCTTCTAAGAAATACGGAGCTATCATCGATCCGCTCGTCAACCCGCGCCTCTTGGCTGCGATGTTCTACGCGATCGACTACGAAGCCCTGCAGAATGCGAGCACCCGCCGCATCCCGCTGGCCGACTTGCTCAGCGACGACATTACACTGATCCCCGATCTCCTGTCTCAGGCCAACGTCGAGACGGCCAATGATCTCGCGCAAACCCTCTTGCTCAACCAAGGCTTCGAGGATTTGACCAAAAAGTCGCTCCTCGCTCGCTTTATCAAACAGTTTCCAACTGTGCAGAGCCTCCTCGCAGGCCAAGCCGCCGAGACCTCCGAAGACGAAGCACTCATCGTTTCGCAAGAGAGCTTCAACGAGTCGAAGGCTGAATACGAAGAACTCGTCTCGGCTAAGATCCCGGAAAACAAGTTAGCCATCCAGGTCGCTCGCGATCATGGTGACTTGAAGGAAAATTCCGAGTATAAGATGGCTCGTCAGGATCAGGACATTCTCCTCTCTCGTAAGAACGAGCTTGAGGTCGATCTCTCCCGCGCTCGCGTGACTGACTTCACCGAAGCCAACACCGAAAACGTTGGCATCGGTAGCATCGTCGAGCTCAAGGAAGGCTCCACCGGCAAGAAACAACGCTACTCCATCCTCGGTGCGTGGGACAGTGATCCCGAAAACGATGTGCTCTCCTATAAGACTCCGCTCGCTCAAGCCCTTCTCGGCAAAGAGTCCGGTGCCACCGTCACCACCAAGATCGGCGGTAACGAAGAGAAATGGACGATCCTCAGTATCGCTCGTTGGCTAGATAGGAAGAAAAAAAAGTAGTCCGACTCACAATCAATCTAAACAAAAGGCGCTTCCAATTAGGAAGCGCCTTTTTTGTAGAAGCGACACTCCTGTCGCTTGATTGGCGCTCCGAAGCCGGTGCGACTCAGAGCTCGCCCAAGAGCTCGCATTAGACGTGAGACTTCCTTCGCTGCTGAGCGCAAGATATCCGACACTAGCCCTTAGGTTTTCGAGAGGCCAATTAAAGCGACAAGAGTGTCGCTTCTACGATGCCTAATTCTCGTCGTCACAGATCCCCAGCTTCTGGCGGATCTCGGGAAACTCGTTCAACTCCGCGAGGAACTCATCCACGTCGAAGTCCGCCACCATGAAGTCTTCATACTCAAAAGTCGGCGTTTTCGTCTGTCCGCTCAATGCGACCATCGCATCCATATCTTTCGGTTCTCGGTTCACATCGCGTATGTCGAGCTCGACGCCTTGGCCGTTGAAAAAAGAAAGCGCTTCACGGCACCAAGGGCAGCCGGATTTGATGTAGAGGATAGGTAGTGTGTGTTTGCTCATTTGATTGCTTATATCATAGGTGTCCGATGCCCTCTGACAACGTAAATACACCGTTTTGAAACTTTATCCTTAGCGTACTTGCACCTCGCCTCGAAGTCCTATATAAGCAGCGCTTCCCTTGATCAATGAGTTCCACCTATGCACACCTCGCCGATTCGATTGCCGTCAAAGGCGCGCGCGAGCATAACCTTAAAAACATAAGCGTCGATATCCCGCGTAACCAACTCGTGGTCATCACTGGTGTCAGTGGTTCGGGCAAATCATCGCTCGCTTTTGATACCATTTACGCCGAAGGCTACCGTAAATACATCGACAGCCTCTCGACCAAGGCGCGCATGGTGCTGGAGCAAATCCCGCGCCCCGATGTGGATTACATTCAAGGGCTCTCGCCCGTCATCGCGCTAGAGCAACGCACCGGTGGCGGCGGCAATCCGCGCAGCACCGTCGCCACCGTGACCGAGATTGCCGATTTTGCCCGCGTCCTCTGGGCGGTCTGTGGCACCCCGTATTGCCCGAAAGATGGCGGGATCATCGAGCGCCGTTCGATGGACGACTGTCTTACCCGCATTTTTGTCGAACCAGAGGGCAGCCGTCTCATGATCCTAGCGCCCTGGATGACGGCCAAGCCGGCCATCCTTCGTGAAGAGTTACCACGCTTGCAGCAACGCGGCTTTCAGCGCGTCCGCCTCAACGGCGAAATCCGCCGTCTCGACGAGCCCGACCTCATCGATTCCAAAGCGCCCTCCATCACAGTCGAGATCGTGGTTGATCGCGTCGTGCTCAAGGCTGATCAACGCAGCCGCCTCGCTGACTCGCTCGATCTCGCCTTCAGCGAAGGCGACGACCGTGCCATCATTTTAATTGAAGAGGGCAAAGATTGGCGTGAGCTACCCCTGAGTAACCGACTCGCCTGCGTGAATTGCGGCGACGTTTACGAACGTATCTCACCTCGACATTTCTCTTGGAATCACGCCGAGGGCGCTTGCCCCGAATGCGGCGGCCTCGGCGAGACCTTGCAGTTTCAGCCCGAGCTCATCGTGCCCGATCCGAGCATCGCAGTGAAGAAGGGCGCGATCAAGCCCTGGCGCCTCGGCTCAAAGCAGATGATCATTCGGCATAACGCCATTCTTAAGCAACTTGCCGAGCAATTACCCTTCGATCCGACCGTGCCTTGGGAAGAACTCGATGCGCACATTCGCGAGCAAATCCTCCACGGCACCGGCGAGCGACTCTTTATTTTTAAACTCAAAGGCGGTAACACCAAGCCCGAGTCGATGCCCTTTGCAGGCGTTTTAGCCGATCTCGAAAACATCCGCCGCGACACTACCAGCGACGGACTTCGTGCCCGACTCATGGCCTACCAGACAGGCAGCTGCTGCGAGGCCTGCGACGGTCGCCGCTTGCGCAAAGCTAGTCTCAGTGTGCTGATCGAAGGCCGCTCGATCACAGAGCTACTAGCCATGTCTTTACAAGAGGCGCAGGCCTTTGTCGATGCGCTCCAAAGCAATCCCGAATACGCTACCGTCAGCGATGCCGTGCGCGGACTCGGCTCGCGGCTCTCTTTTCTCAACGAGGTCGGTCTCAGCTACCTCACGCTCAATCGCGCCTACGCCACTCTGAGCGGAGGCGAAGCCCAACGCGTCCGCCTCGCCACCCAGCTTGGCATGTCCCTTGTCGGCGTGGTCTATCTCTTGGATGAGCCTAGTATCGGCCTGCACCCCTTGGATAACCGTCGCCTTATCCAAACACTGATCAGCCTGCGTGAGCGGGGTAACTCCGTCGTCGTGGTTGAGCACGATGGAGAGACTATGCTGGCCGCCGATCATTTGATCGAGTTAGGCCCCGGCGCCGGGATCGAAGGCGGCGAACTGATCTATCAAGGCAGCCCCAAGGGTTCGTTCAAAGACAAGCACAGCCGCTCCGGGATGTTTCTCAGTGGTGCCGCCCGCGTCGAAAAAGACGCTAAGACCCTCCGCCCAAAGATCGATTGGCTCACAATTGAAGGCGCATCTGAAAACAACCTTAAGGACGTCGATGCGAAGTTTCCCGTCGGGCTGCTCACCGTGGTCTGCGGTATTTCCGGCTCGGGCAAAAGTACCCTCGTCAACGACATCCTGGCCAAAGCTGCCGCCTTTAAGCTCAACCGAGCCAAGACGATTCCCGGGAAGCACAAAAAAATCAGCGGCCTTGATAACTTCCTCTCAGTCATCCAGGTCGATCAGTCGCCGATTGGCCGTAGCCCACGTTCCAACCCTGCGACCTTCACCAAGCTCTTCGATCAGCTCCGCGATTTGTTTGCCAAATGCTCGCTCGCCAAGATCCGTGGCTACAAGCGCAACCGCTTTTCCTTCAACGTCAGCGGGGGTCGTTGCGAACGCTGCAAAGGCGACGGCGTGATCAAACTCGATATGCAGTTCATGGCCGATGTCTACAGCGAGTGCCCTAGCTGTAACGGCCGTCGTTATAACCGCGAAACCCTCGATGTGCGCTTCAAGGGTTTCAGTATTGCCGACGTTTTGGCGATGAGCGTTGATGAAGCGCTCAAGGTCTTTGGCAAGCAGCCGCGCATCGCTGAGAAGTTGAACACCCTCGCCGATGTCGGACTCGGCTACATCAAGCTCGGTCAACAGGCGACCACACTCTCCGGCGGCGAAGCCCAACGGATCAAACTTTCCTTAGAGTTAAGCAAGCGCCAACAAGGCCAGACCCTCTACATTCTCGACGAGCCAACGACCGGTCTTCACTGGCTCGATGTCCAGCGCTTGATGGATCTCCTCTTCAAGCTCCGCGACGCGGGCAACACTATCCTGATCATCGAGCACGATCTCGATGTCATCCGTATGGCTGATTGGATCGTCGAGCTAGGTCCCGAAGGCGGCCAAGCCGGCGGCGAAATCGTCTTCCAAGGCGAAGCCAGAGAGTTCTGCGAGGGCGATGCAACGCCGACGCAGAGCGTATTTCGGTAGTGCGCGCGCTTGCGCGTCGCCTGCGTCAGTTTGGCGAGTCAGTCTTGTCTGGTCGATTCTTCCGACAGCTCGATGGGCTTCTCTTCCAAACGCTTAACTCCCGATCTAGTATATAACGCCATATATCTAAGATTTTTTAGGCCTTCTTCGGTGTAGGCTTCCTTTGCTCGGGTTAGTCGCAGAATCGGGTTCTTGAATACGAATACCAATTGGTCATCGGTGTAATTCGTCGGCTTAAAATAAAGAACAGGCGTCTCTCTTTTGTTCAGTGGATCGTAGGTGCTGAATATGGATAAATCACCTCCTGATTTTATAGCCAAGTCCTTTAAGTCTTCGAGCGACTGCAATGGTCTCACTCTGGCTCCGCTGGTTGTGTAGGTCGCATAGAGGACACTGAGACTACGTAATTTGGAATGCGCGACAATCTGGTAGTTCGGTGGATGCGAAGCTCCACCGACTGATGGTATCAAAATGTAAGTGATAATCACAAGGCAGGCAGCGATTATAAAATATCGAGTCAAATCTCTCTTCTTGATTGTCATGATTGATCCTCACAAATCCAACAAATGCAGCCCGAAGGCGATCCACAGCGGGATCGTTGCAAAGCTTACAATCGTCGTCGTCAGCACAACCTTGAGCGCGATCTCCGGAGAACCATCAAATTGCCGTGCGAGAACTATGGGGAACACACCGCACGGCATCGCCGCTTGCACCACCATCACGGCTTTTAGCTCAGTGGGGAACGGGAAGAGGAAGGCGAAGAAAATTAAAATGACCGGGAAAATGCCGAGCCGAATGATTGTGGCGTAGATCGGGATTTGTATCCGCTCGAAGAGTCGCACCCCTTTGGCTAAGTCGGCAAAGGTTGCACCGATGACGAGCAAACCGAGCGGAATCGCGCACTTCCCCAGAAGGTCGATCGATGCAAAAGCGAAGTTCGGCATGTGTTGATCCACGCGTAACCAATTCAATGGGACGGCCACTAGAATCGTGATCACGGGGGCACTTAACAGACGTCGCCACATCGGCTTGGGGTCATTCGCTGATAGAATAAAACCGACCCCGAGCGACCACATCGCTATTTCAACGCCGAGGTTATAGACGAGTAGCACCCCGGTGGTTTCACGATCAAAGAGGAGCGCGATGATCGGAATCGGGAAATATCCGTAGTTATATATACCCGTGCTGAAGGCGAAGGTGCGGCATTCACGTTGGTCGCCGAGCTTAAGTTTTCGCGCAAACCACATGATGCCGCCGAAGGCAGCGACCACACTCGTGAGTCCGATCAGAGGCGGTAGCACGATATTCGCGGGATCGCGCAGTGCTTCATTTCCGAGGACGAGTGAAAGGATGAACGCGGGGTAAAGGAGGTTGACCACTACGTTCATCAGGCTGCGGTCGGCATCTGCGTTCAGCCAGCCCACCCGCCGCGCGACAAACCCCGCGAGGATGATAAAAAAGATCGGCATCATTGCCGTGAAGATAAGTCCAGAGTCGTACATTAGGTCTGAGGGGAGACTTAATAAATCTCTACGATTGAGTCGCCTGCCTTTAGTTTACGTAGTCCGAGCGCTCGCATCGAATGAGCCTTATACTCAATTTTTTCATTTATCCAAGCGGCAAGCCCCGGAGAAATCTGAGTATCCAACCAGATTTTCATACCGCGATCATGCTATGATCCATGCGGTTGCGGGCATACAAAACCGCTGCTTTGATGTCTTCAAGCTCTTCGACCACTTCAGGGAAAGACAAGCCATTTGCCAGAAGATCGAGGACGTCCACGACTCGAATACGCATGCCTCGGATGCATGGATGCCCCCCGCACTTGCCGTTCTCAATCGTGATTCTGTCCAGAAGATGATTCATGTTGCGTACTTTACGGAAATCCTTCGACCTTTCAAACCATTAATACTCAACTGAGAATGCGCTTTAACGCACTTTCAGAGACCCGCTCGTAGCCGCGGTAGGCGTGTTCGGCGGAGGCGAGCGCTTGATCGAAGTTGTCGTGCGCTTCGCTCGTTTTAAATTCAAACCCGAGCAGGGCACGGCCGACGCGCTCGCCGGAATAGACGTAGTTAAAGTAGCAGAGATTCGAGTGCGGACTGACCGCGCGCAAAAATTCAGCGAGTGCGCCTGCGCGTTCGTGAAATTCCAGTTTAATGAAGATCGGGTAACGAAGGAGTTTTGACTGATAGTGAATCAAGCGGAAGGCCACGTCGGTTTCGGAGGTGACTTCGTTGTAGGCATAGTCGCCGTCGTCGAGCGCTTGCGTCAGAATCGCAAACTGCATCGGCGAGAGGTCAAAGCCGATCACGGGACCCGCCATCGCGGCATCTGTTTTGCCGTATTGGAAATCTGCAATGCTCACTGTGTCGGGCAGGGCTTCGAGTAGACCATACATCGCGCCCGCTTTCTCCGGGATCTGGATTTTGAGGAAGCGTCGCCGTGCCGCACCCACCGCCGAGCGGCGGGCAATCGTGGCGAGCTGCTCGAAGTCCATATTCGCGCCGCAAAGGATACTGAGTACCCGCTTACCCGCGAGCGCCTCGCGCTGTTTGAGAATCGCGGCCACACCCATCGCGCCACTTGGCTCGGGAATGCAGCGCAACTGTTCCCACAGAAACTGGATGGCAGCGGAGACTTCGTCGTTCGTCACGGTCTTCCATTCATCGACGAGGTCGGCGCAGATTTGGTGGGTCAACGTGCCGACCTTGCGCACTGCGGTGCCATCGCAAAAGACATCGACTTTTTCCAGCGCGATAGGATGGCCGGCTTTGACTGCCGCTGCCATCGAGGCCTGATCCACCCCTTCGACCCCTACGATGTGGATGTCGGGGAAGTTGATTTTTAGCCAAGTCGCCGTGGCCGCCGCCATGCCGCCGCCGCCCACTTGGAGGTAGACCACATCGAAGGGTCCCTTGCCTGACATCACGATCTCGTCGGCCAGCGTGCCTTGCCCTGCCATTACCGCAAGGTCGTCATAGGCGTGGATGTAGGTCAGCTCGTCATTCGCTGCGCATTCGTGTGCCGCCGTGCTGGCGCTGTCGTAGCTGTCCCCGTGCAGTCGTATTTCGACACAGTCACCGCCGTGTCGTTGCACCGCGACTTGCTTCATGCGCGGCGTCGAAAGCGGCATGTAGATGATCGCGTGGGTGCCGAGCTTTCGCGCGGCCAGCGCCACACCTTGCGCGTGATTACCCGCCGAGGCGGTGACGACGCCTCCGGCCAGTTCGTCCGCATTGAGTTGTGCCATGCGGTTATAGGCGCCGCGCCATTTGTAGGCATGGATAGCGGAGAGATCTTCGCGTTTTACGAAAATTTCCAGATCGGGGTCTTTCAAAATAATTGAATGCAGCGGCGTTGCCTCGCCGATCTCGTAGATCCGGCGACGAGCCAATAGAATCTCCTGCCGGAGACTACGCTGTAGTGATTCGCTGTCCATCGGGTGATTGCAGAGTGTTTTCGGGCGATGCTCAACTGCGAAACGTTGGAGTCCCGCCTTTAGGCGGCCACATATCCCTAGCTAATCCAACGCGGCCGGCCTAAAGGCGAGACTCCAACAATGAAGCGTTGAATGTTCCTCTCATCATTATAGAAATGCAGATTTAGCAAAATGACTCACCCACCCACCAACCTCCCCATCTACGATGTCGCCGATGCCTTGCTCGAAGGCATCGCGTCGACGGGGCGAGTAGTGCTTTCAGCGCCCACCGGTTCGGGTAAGTCGACGCAGGTGCCGCAGATACTCCTAGATCGTTCGGGGATCGAGGGGGAGATTGTCGTGCTCCAACCGCGTCGTCTGGCGGCGCGGCTCTTGGCTAAACGCGTCGCCTCCGAGCGTGGTGTCAAACTAGGCGACGAGGTCGGCTATCAGATTCGTTTTGAAAACGTGGTCAGCGCGAAGACACGTATCCGTTTTGTGACCGAGGCGATCCTACTGCGGCAGATTTTGCAGAACCCAAGACTCAAAGGAGTCGGTGCGGTTATTTTCGATGAGTTTCATGAGCGCCACCTAACCAGTGATCTGAGTTTGGCTTGCGCCCTGCAAAGCGTTGCGGATCAGCGACCGGATTTAAAGTTAATCGTGATGTCGGCCACGCTCGATATCGATACTCTGGAAAAATTCCTTGCGCCCTGTGCACGCGTGGAAGCTTCAGGGCGAATGTATCCCGTCGAGGTCAGCTATACCGGTGCCGCTCTAGGCCGGCAAGCCGTGCCAGTCTGGGAGCGTGCGGCGGGGGCCTTTAAGAAGTCTATCGCGGGCAAAGTCAGCGGGGACGTGCTCGTTTTCATGCCCGGTGCTTTTGAGATTCGTAAAACAATGGAAGCGATCGAGGCGCTGCCAGAGTCACGCGGCTATGTGATCCTACCGCTGCACGGAGAGCTGTCGCCTGACGCGCAGGATCGTGCCGTGTCGAGTGGCGACCGGGCGAAGGTGATCGTTTCGACCAATGTGGCGGAAACTTCCATCACGATAGAGGGCGTGCGTGCCGTGATCGACGGCGGTCTCGCACGGATCGCGCGCTACGACGCACGGCGTGGTATTAATTCTATCTTAGTCGAGCCGATCAGTCGTGCCTCTGCGGAGCAACGCGCGGGGCGAGCAGGGCGGACCGGCCCCGGCGTCTGTTTGCGTCTCTGGAGCGAGGCAGAGCAAGTCGCGCGCGCCGAGCGCGACGAGGCCGAGGTCAAGCGCGTCGACCTTTCTGAAACCGTCCTCATGCTCGCGGCTGCGGGGATCGATAGTCTTGATGCGTCCACCCCTGCTCAGATCCATACTTCGCCTTCGGTTGCGCAGGACGAGTCAGGTAGCCTCCATTCTCAATACGGGGGATCAACAGAGTCAGGTAGCCTCCGAACTCATTTCGGGGGGCGTCTTGCGTGGTTTGAAGCACCTACGGCGGAGACACTCGAGCGCGCCTACATGTTGCTGCATGATCTCGGTGCATTGGATGCGCAGAATGCCATTACAGAACTAGGGCGCAAGATGTCCGGCTTCCCGCTGCATCCACGCTATGCGCGGCTTCTTATCGAAGCGGATCGTCTCGGTGTGCTACCGGATGCCGCTTTGATTGCTGCGCTCAGCCAGGGCAGACCCTTTTATCGTTCGGCGCGTGAAGATCGTATCCGCCGCGAACAAATTCGGCAAATCGAAGATCATGCCGATGCGCGCTCCGACTATTTTGTTCATCTCCAAGCATGGGAAGTGGCGCGAGACGCCAAATTTAATCCCAATGCCTGCGGGGCGCTTGGTATACATGGCGGCGCGGCGCGCCAAGCGGGCGCAGTGGCGCAGCAGATCTTAAAACTCTCAGAGAAGGCTGGTCTCGATACACGCACGGGAGCCTTGACTGATTTTGAAGAGCGCATTTGCAAATGCTTACTTGTCGCCTTTTCCGATCATCTCGCGTTGCGCAATGATCGCGGCACTCGCCGCTGTCGCATGGTGCACGGGCGCTCGGGGGAGCTGCGCCGCGAGAGTGTGGTCGAGGGCGAACTCTTTGTCGCTGCCGAGATCGAAGAACGAGAGTTGCGCGGCGATGTATCGGTCTTGCTCGGGCTAGCGACTGCGGTCGATCCCGTATGGCTCGAAGAATTCTTTGCAGGTGATTTTGCCGAAGGCACTGCCACGACCTACGATGAGTCTGCGCGGCGTGTCGTCTGCCGCACTGAGCGACGCTTTCGAGATTTGGTGCTAAAATCGAAAGATCAAGGCGAGCCGGATTACGATCAAGCCGCTGCGCTGCTGGCAGCCGAGGTCGTGGCTGGAAACTTGAATCTCAAGAATTGGGATGCCGTCGTGGAAAACTGGATACAGCGGGTCAACTTCGTAGCGCGGCATTGCCCCGAAACTGAGATCGCCCCGATTGACGACGAAGCACGCCAACTATTGGTCGAACAAATCTGCCATGGAGCACTCGGCTATAAAGAGATCAAAGACCGTCCCGTGCTGAGCGCTGTCAAAGAATGGATCAGCCCCGAGCAGATCTACTACATCGACACCTATGCCCCCGCTGAGATGAACTTGCCACGAAAGAACCGCCCCGCGCGCATCCGCTACGAAGCTGATGGTAGAGCGATCATTGCCTCCAAGCTGCAAGATTTCTACGATGTACCTGGCAGCACGCTCCGCGTGGCTAACGGACAAATGCCGTTGCTCGTCGAACTGCTAGCGCCCAATCAAAGACCCGCCCACCTGACCGACGATCTAGACGGCTTCTGGGACGGTGCTTACGCCCATGTGCGCAAAGAGTTAGCCGGGCGTTACCCGAATCACGAGTGGCGGTAGAGAACTCGTTTCCAATTATTAATACCTATTAATAAAGCGCTTTGCTTGATGAAGAGGCTCAAGTGGTGAAGTAGAGAGTTTTGAGGGAATAAAGCTCCCTTCCGATAGACCAAAAGGGACACGTAGATAAAAGGGACACGTAGATAAAAGGGACAGGTTAATAATAATTGACGAGGAAGATTTTGAGATTAGATTATGTAGTAATGCGGACTAGACGGACAAAGGTGAGTGGATGTGATGCGGTATATCACTGTGTAACGCGCACTGTGAATGGTGAGTTGCTTTTTGAGGATCGAGAGAAGGAGATGCTTCGTAGGATGATCCATCAAGTGGCTATATTCTCTGGAGTAGAGGTTTTAACACACTGCATAATGTCGAATCACTTTCATGTGCTGGTTCGAGTGCCGGATACCTGTGAAATCTCGGATCAGGAGCTGATGCGTCGCTATAAGGTGCTCTATCCTAAGCCCACAAAATACCAAGAAGCTTCGGCTGAGCTCATATTTAAAGAACTGCAAAAGGGTGGAGAGGCGGCGGAGGCGATTCGCCAAAAGTTACTGGCTCGTATGGGAGATATCTCTGAGTTTATGAAGGCTGTTAAACAACGTTTCTCTGTGTGGTATAATCGCTCGCATCAGCGTTACGGGACACTTTGGGCCGAACGGTTTAAATCTGTGCTGGTAGAGGGGAGGGGGAATGCTTTGCAAACCATGGCTGCCTACATTGACTTGAATCCAGTGCGGGCAGGCCTAGTCGAGGACCCCAAAGACTATCGTTTCTGTGGATATGCAGAAGCGGTTGCGGGCGAGCGTCATGCACTTTCTGGCTTGAAGCGTATTTGGTCGGATTATGATTCGAATCCACTGCGGGCACATCGTTTATTACTTTTCGGTAAGGGGAGCGCGACTGGTTCGGGTGCTTTAATTGATCGCAAGCAAGCTCTTGAGGTCTTGGAGCAGCAAGACGGCATTTTGCCAATAGCTGCTATACTACGTTGTCGTGTCCGTTACTTTACGGACGGTGCCGTGCTGGGTTCGGCTGAATTTGTGAGAGGTTTCACGGGGGCTTGGCAGCTGGAACGAAAACGACAATACCCTCCTAAAGTGAATGCATTGAAGGGCGCTGATTGGGGCGACCTTGCAGTGATTCAAGGATTGCGAAAGCAGATCTTTGGGTGATCGCTTGATCAAGGCGGTTCTTATTTTTGCCGCTGCTGCCTAGTCAACGGCGGTAGATTCTCAAAAGGCAAACCCGGCCGCTCTTTGGCTAAAGACTCCGCGCACGCGGCCTGAAGTTCTCGCCAGCGATCCCAATCGTAATCGGGGGCATGGGCGACGTGGAGTCGCAAGCTGCGCCATTCGATGCGGGCTCGTTCGATGTCGCCGTGGCTGAGTTCGTTGTCGAGGTAGGCGTCGGCACGGCTGCTTTTGTGTTCGATGTTATAAAGGATTTCGCTGGCGCCTTCGCCGTAGTCTTCGGGCAGGCCGCGACGTAAATAGCCGGGGATACTGCGGAGGCCGTAGGCTTCTTGGCAGAACGCCGTGAGGGGGCGACCGGCCAAGGCGAGGGCGTTGAAGCGGTGGCCCGCTCGGAGGTTAGCGAGGTCGTAGAGGATTTCTTCGATCGGATAATGATCGGCTTCGAGCGCAGCGACTACGGCGAGGCCTTCGCCGTGATTGAAGAAGGAAAAGAGGATGCCGCGCCGTGTGGGTTGAGCGTGTTCGTTGATCAGGCCAAGGGCATGCCATTGCTCGGCCACGGTGCGCGGTTGGGCGAGGCCTTTTCGTTTGCTGTTTGTTTTGGGCAGGCTGCCGCTGATCTCGCGTTGGCGTTCGGTCGGGTTGAGTAGGCCTCTGCCGCTTAAATCTTTGAGGGCGTAAATCTCGCCTTCTCGATAATCGAGTTGGGCGTAAAGTGTGCCGTTGCGTTCGCGGACGGTGACCGCTTGGCCACCGCGTGTGAGTAGGGGAAGCTTGTGGACGATGTGTCGTTCGATGGTTTCGAGTGCCCAGAACTTGGCTACGTTGGGTGTTTTGCCTTCGTCGCGCTCTTGTTCACGCAGTGCTTTGAGTAGCCACCTAGTGAGAGTGAGCCGGCTGTCATCGGTCGTCTTTGGGAAAGTAGCGAGGGGCACTTCTAGGCCGTAGCGGCGCTCTTTGCCCGTGCCGAATTTACAGATGGTGCCGATGCGTAGGCTGGCTACGATTTTTGGGCTGCTCAGGCCAGGCCGCCAAGTGTCTTTGTCTAGATAGCAAGTGTCCTTGAGTTTAAAGATAACGGGCGCGCGTTTGCGCTCCCAGATGCCTTCGCTGTTTCGGAACTCGGTCACGATTCCCCCTGCGATGGCTTGTTCGGTAGAGGTCGAGGTGACGGTGCTGCTGATGCCTTTGCGCTGGTGGAGGAAATCGTCTAGACCGAGGCGGATGGGCTCGCGGGCGAAGAGTCGGGCGGTCAATTCGCGGGTGGCGTCGAGCGGTTCTTTGCCTTCTTCGATCGCACGCTGAATCACGGTGATCAGGGAAGGCCAATCGACGTTGCCCTCACGTTGGAGGCGCAGTGGCCTAGCCTCTGTCAGGCGAGGCGCATTACCTGTGAAGAGGACGGAGCCACGTTCGTCGAGCCCTCGGCGTCCGGCGCGGCCAAACATTTGCAAGAGTTCGTCGGGGCGGAGGTGGCGGTGGGCTTCGGCCACGCGGTATTCGCGGTCGAGCACGAGTACGGAGCGCATGGCGAAGTTGATTCCTGAGGCGAGTCCGGTGGTGGCGACGATGACTTTGAGCTGGTTGGCCTTGGCCAGTGGCTCGACCAGTGCGGCGCGTTGGGCGTAGCTCATGCCGCTGTGGTGAAAAGCGATACGTTGCTTGAGGCATCGAGCTAGTTCGCTGCCCGCGATGGCTTTTTGCTCGGCTGTGAGCACGATGGTGTCCGGCTCTGGTAGGGCGGCGGCGAGGGTGCGAGCGAGGGTTTCGGCTGCTTTGCGGCGGGGAGCGAAAATAAGGATGGGGCCGAGCCCGGCGTTGAGCGCTCGGGCGACGTAGCGGGGCCAGCGTCCGTGGATACTTTTTGAGATGTAATCGGGAAGGGCGTCGAGGTGGATCTCATCGAGCGGGACGGGGCGCGCGGGGTGGCGCACGGTGGCGACGGTGCGCCCGCATCGCTGCAGCCATGCTTCGACTTCGCGCGGGTTGGCCACACTGCCACTGAGCAGGAGGAGCTGCGTGTTGGAGGGTGCCATCGCGAGTGCCAGTTCGTAATTCACGCCGCGTGCGGGGTCGCCCACCATTTGATATTCGTCGATCACGAGGAGGCGGGGGCCACGTCCAGTCATGAGGGCTCGTTTTTGGGTTTCAAGAGTGGCGACGACGATGGGCGCATCGCTTTGATAGCTGATGTCACCCGTCTCGATGCCGACGCGCCAGCCCTTGGCTTGCCACTCGCGCAGCTTGTCGTTGGCGAGGGCGCGGGTGGGCACAGTGAAGACCGCTTTGCCAGGGAAAGCACGCTCGACCAGATGCTCGAAGATGAAAGTTTTACCTGCACCCGTTGGCGCATCGACGATGACGTCGTGCTCCGCGCGCAAGAGGTTGACCGCCTTCTGCTGCCAGAGATCCGGCACGGTCAAAGCTGTTTCGAGTGCATCCATGCGCGCAGGTTCAGCGGAAAGGTCGATGCTGTAAAGTGCGAGGCACTGTTTTCTTTATCCTACTCTTAATCGATCCGTGGGTATTAGGATTAAGGGTAAGATGATGATTAAGACTAGAGCATTATACGCTCAGTTCTTCCTTCAGTTTCTCTGCGAGGTAGATTTTCACGAGTGACTGATAGGGCACGTCTTTCTTATTCGCGATGACTTTGAGTTGCTCGATCATAGCTTCAGGTAGGCGAATCGAGATGGACCTCAAGCTGGGCTTTAAGTTTGGAAAAGAGACTCGTTGGCCTCCGCTCCAGTCGATGAAATCGGTCGAATCATTCTCTGCCCAAAATCTTTGCTCGGCGGCTTCACTTTTGAATTCAGGGACTTGTTTAAGTATTTTGCTCATAGATTTTCCTTTCTTTGCGGCTCATCGGGCGAGCGGATATCACACGGATTTGTTTCTTTCTGGCGGTAAAAATAATCATCAACAGGCGTTCAGTGTCGGTCTTTCCTAAGAGGAACCATCGATTTTCTGATTGAGAATGGCTGACGTCTTTCTGGACGATGAGAGGTTGATTGAAAAAAGTTTGTTCGGACTCGAGATAGGAAACATGGTGCTTCTCCCCATTTTTTGTGAGATTGCCTTCATCCCATTGGAATTCATGGATCGTGGAGAACATTTGTATATGTTTGAGGTATACGGATTGATGTCAATCCTTATAGATCGTTTGCTAAATCCCCGGCTTGAGAATCAGCACGCCGTCGTGGGCTTCGGCGATTTCGCGCATGATGTTGGCGAAGCGGGCGTTGCCTTGAGGAGCGCCGATTTGAAAGGGGTTGATCAGAGTTGGGAAGCCAATCGCGCTGATGGAAACGGGGCGTTTGCCTGTGCGGGGGTTACGGGGGTTGAGGCGGTCGAGCTGGATAAGGAGGCTTTGGGTGGAACCGCGGAAGTCGTCGCCGACGACGTAAATGCTCATGGAGTCGTCGGCCTTGAGGCCGGGTTTGAGATCGCGGATGGCGCGGCGGAGGCCATCCTCTGGATCGCTGACGCTGGCGATGGGATAGGCGAGGATCTGCCTGAGGGCTTGTTGTCGGAGGCCAGAGGTATCAGGTAGCCAATAGCCGGATCGACCACTGAGCATGTAGTTTCCGCTTGTATCGAGAAACTGGATACTGCGCACTTCGGGGAGGCTGTCGAGGAGTTCGCGGATTTGCTCGATCACGCCGTAGTGGAGCTGACCAGTCATTTGGTTGCGCATACTGCCGGAGGTGTCGATAACGAAGGCGACGTGGGTGGCTTCTGCTGGCAGGCCGATGGGGGGGAGGTCTTCGTGCTTGAAGCTTTGGAGGAGGCGGTTGGCCTCGGCGGCGGCTTGCTCGGCGGTGCTGAGGTTGGACTTGCGGCTGTCGAATTCCTGCTGGAGATCGGCGAGCTTAGACTCGAGCTCTTGAATGAGGGATAGGATGCGTGCTCGTTCAGTGCTGGTTTGCTCGCTATTAATGGCGGCTTCGAGGAGGGCGGCCTTATCGGCGACGTCGGCTTCAAGCATGGCGAGTTGGGCTTGCATCGCTTTGAGCGTGGGCACGTCGACCTCGCTCTCAACGCCATGCGGTCCCGAGCCGATGGATAGGATGAAGAGCAACAGAATCGCCCCGAAACCACAGCAGAGGCAGTCGAGGAAAGAGAGGCTGAAGACCTCGATTGGTCTTCTTTTAATCATTTAGGAAAGGACGGGGGGGAGATAGAAGGTCGAACATTGAAGATCGAAGGTCGAACGTCGAAGTGGTAGATTCGTGTTCGAACGCTGAACGTTGAAGTGGCAAATTCTTATTCGATGTTGGAAGTTCAATGTTCAAAATTCGCTCTTTAGGGCGTCGGCCAATCGTTGTCGGGAATGAGGGTGATGCCGTTGGTACGGCCGCTGAGCGTCCAGAAGAGACCCGCAGCTGAGGGGTCGCCCTCGAAGGGGAAGAGGATGGCGTTGAAAGGGTAGTTGGGGCGGCTGGCCATGGCGCGGTTGAAAAGGTTGACGCGGTCTCGCTCGCTGAGGCCACCGCTGCGGGGGGCGGGCGCGGAGGGGAGGCCGTCGCCAATCAGGAGCAGGCTGCTGGCGCGTTTTTTGAGTTGGCCGACCGTCTGAATCGCTTTGGAAAGATCTGCTCCGCCGCTGGCTTCGAGCTTATCGAGGCGGTCGAGGAAGGAGAGTAGTGCATTATTATCATAGGGGTCGATATAAGGATTCTGTGGGCTGCCGGAGAGCGCCTTGGTGTCTTCGGCCATGGCAAAGATGGCGACTTGGGTGCCTTTTGGGATGGCGGCAAGGACGGCGCGGACGGCGGCTTTGGCGCGCAGCCATTTATCGGCGGTGGCTCCGGTGCCTTGTTGGATAATTGCGACGGCGCTTTTGGCATCTTCGGCTAGCATGCTACCAGAGCTTTCGAGCAGAATGACGGCGCGAGGGGCGCGGAGGCGGAGGCCGGAGAGGTAGCTATTGTCGGCAGAGGGGCGGTCGAGCGCGGCGGGTTGCTCGGTCGGTTCGGCCTCAATTTCGAGGGCGGCTAGTGCTTCGGCTTGTTCTTCGATCGCCTTGGCAAGGCGTTCTTGCTCGGCGGCGAGTTGAGAGACGCTGGTTGCGTTGGTGTCAGGCTGTGGATCGAGGGCTTCGATCTCTTTGTCGAGTGCTTTTTGCTTGGCCTCGGTCTCGCGGATAGCCGCTTCGAGGGTTTCGGCGGCTTCTAGAGATTGCGTAGCTTCTTCCTGACTAACCGTGATCTGTGCCTTAGCCGTTAGAATAAAGAGCAATAGCACTGCGCCGAAACCGCAGCAGATGCAGTCCATAAAGGAGAGCGCTGAACTTTGTGCTTCGCGGCGTTTTGGCATTGGGCGGTTGAGTGGTTAAGTAGAAGAGTCGTTGAGTGGGCGCTTAGGCTCGGTTGGTCTGAGGCAAGCTCAGACGCTACTTTTGCCTTCTGGTTGCTGTAAACTGTCCTCTGTCTTCCGCTCCTTGGGTTCTTCTCGGTCGAAGAGTTTATCGATGAGTTGCTCGCGACAGAAAGTTTGCAGTCGTAGGATGAGTCCTTCTTGGCCGCCCTGGAGGAGGTGGATGAGGAGCATTAAGATGATACTAATGAAGAGGGCGACGAGGGTGGAGTTGAAAGCCACGCCGAGGGCGCTGGTCACGCCGGAGATGTCGCCTTGGAGGGCTTCGTCGGCGCGTTGTAAGGCGACGCCGATCCCGCGGACGGTGCCGATGAAGCCGATGGAGGGAATCGCCCAGACGAGATAGCGGAGCATGGATAGCTCGCTCTCTTGTTGTTCGGAGGCGACTTCGAGGCGCCCCATGATGGTTTCGGTGGCCTCGGGCACACTGCCGGTGATGTGGTAGCGCTCCAGACCGCGTGCCATGACGTAGGGGAGGATTTTATTTCGAAAATCGGCTTGCTCGCTCTTGCCGTCGATTTCCGTCGAGAGTAGGCCGGCGCGTTTGCGAGAGATACTGAGGGCGTCGCCGAGGAGATCAACTTCGGGTTCGGTTTCCAGACCTTCGCTCTCGGGGGCGAAGCGGCCGAGGGTCTTAGCCTCTTGATTGAGTAGGATGAACTTGTAGATCAGGATCATAAGACCCCAGAGGAAGAGCGAGAGGCAGATCTGCTGCTCGTAGTCTTTAAGGATGACGTAGAGACTGGAAAACGAGGTTCCGACATCGACGCCGAAGCTGTTCGCCAGGTCGGCTTTATTCGCGCCGGGGCGGATGAGGATCCCGTAGATCGCACCGACGAATATGAAGGAGGCGATCAAACCGAGGGTGAAAATGAGGCCTTTAACAGAAAAGAGGCCGCGTTCAGGATTTCGTAAGCTCATAATTTGGTCGGAACTTTAGATTGATAGTGAGAGTCTTAGTATTCTGTGCATTGCAATTTCTGCAAGGGCACTTATTGATAGCTCTATGAATAAATCTCTTCTCTCTATTTTCTTAGTCATTGCGCTTATTTTTTCAACGGGTTGTCAGAACAATCCCAACCGTGGGCGTGACATCGGGATTGTCGCTGGTGCGATTCTCGGGGGTATCGCTGGTGCGCAGATGGGTGATGGCAGTGATACGAACATTTTGGCCGGTGCCGTGATCGGTGGTGCCCTTGGGGGCCTTGGCGGTAACGAACTCGACAAGCGCAAAGAAGAACTCGAAGCGGCGGAAGCCCAACGCCAATACGAGTATGAGCAAGAAGTGCAGGAGCAGGAGAAACTGGAAGAAGACATTAAGGCTTTGGAAGAAAAGCGTATCCGCGATCAAATCGCTCGGAAGGCAACCTCAGAGGACGTGAAAGCCGCGGAGCGCGAAGCCGCCCGTGTCGAAGCAGCCCTTGCCACGAAGAAGAAAGCCTACGAAGAATCTCAAGCCCGTGCTCGTCGTATTCAAGAGGCTCAAGAGCGTATCGCGAAGGCTCAAGAAGAATTGGCCGCGATGGAGCGTCAGGAAAACGAATTGTAGTCGTTTTTGTAGAGGCTTCACTTGGTGGCTGTCTCAAAAATCTATGAGGCGGTCCAAATCGTTACCGATTCGGCTACAAAAGTTAGTCAGTGTAGCCGAAAGCGTGAGTTTTTGGTCAGTTTGGATTACGAAATCGCGGTGGTTATCAATTTTGAGACAGGTTCCTTGTGACGCCCCCACAGCTCTGCAGCCGGGCCTAAAGGCGGGACTCCAACTGTTACCAGCGGAAAGTCAGCCCTGCTGAGTATTGGTCACCGCGTCCGGGGGTGCCGGGGACGTCTTCGAAGTCGTCCTCCCACGCATTATCGACGGCAAAAAAGACTTCCAAGCCCTCGACCTGCGGCGGATAGATGCTGAGGCCAAAGTGGGTAAAGAGAGCTGAGTCGCTGCCGTTACGGAGCGCGTTTTCTTCGTTATCGCGCCACTCGTTGTCGATTCGGACTTCGACGATTTCACAGGGTCGCCAGATCGCACCCAAGGTGACGCGATGCTTGGCGAAGTTAAGGGCGTAGAAACTGGCGTCGATCGTGGTGTCGCCGTAGTCTTCGTCCTTATGCAAATAGGTGTAGCTGGCGATACCTTCGACGTCGCCCCAGCGTTTAGTGCCGATGACTTCGAATCCGAAGGTTTCGATATCGACGTTATTGGCTGCGCGAGCGTTTGGTGTGCCTGCATTATACGTCCAGTCGACCAGATCATCATCCCAGCGATAGAAGACCGCCGCTTCAAAGCTCCATTCCTGGCGGGCGATCTTCGTGCCGAACTCCAAGTTTTGGCTGGTTTCACGGTTTAGATCCGGATCACTCAGGAAGAGGCCGCCCAAGCCGCCGATGGCAGTGTATCCAGCCACTTGGCTGGCTTCGGCTAAGGACATGTAAAGGCTATCGGAGTTGCCGTTCTCGTAGCTTCGTAGCCATGTGATGTCGAAGAGTGCGGAGAATTCTTTGTCGTCGCGGTTGGTGTCGTCAAAGGTGCCTCCGGCGCGAATGGTGAGCGTTTCCTCGTCGTTCAGTATAAATTGATACTCTGGTAGTAAGCTAAGCTTGTAGTAGCTGCGTGAGGTGAAGCTGTTTTCTAGCGTGGTAGAATCGATTTGGTCGGCGGTAAACTGCGCAGCGTAGTTCAGCGCGAAGGCTTGTTTGAATGCGTGTTTCCCTGAGAAACCGAGAGAATGCACCTTCGTTTCGTGAACAAAGGCTTTGTTTGGCGCGAAGCGGTTGAAGATATAATGATCCGAGTGGCGGCGGGTGTAGCCAGTCGCTTCCCAATAGCTATTCTCGCCATAATTTTGGCGGTGGTTAACGATGAAGAGGCGGGTCTTTAAGTTTTCGGTTTCCTTTGCGCCGAAGGGAGCGGCGTAGAGCTCTGGCCAGCCGAAGAACTTCGACTGATAGCCGGCGAAGAAATCGGTCTGCGAGTTGGGGCCGAGGATTTGTAGGCGCCCCGTGGTGCGGTCGAAGTCGTGATCGCCAAAGGCAATCGTGCCGTCGCTTTCAGAACGTGAAATTTCGGCTTCGATGCCCCAGCTCCATTCGCCGCTCTCGCCGAGGGCTCCGGTCAGGCCGTGGTGGATGCGTTGAAAGTTGAGGTCATGGTCGCCACCGCCCACGGTGAGGCTGCCGCCGTCGGCGATTTGGCTCCAACCGTAGCTGATGGTGCCGACAGTGCTGTTAAAGCCGTAGAGTGCATTATCGGTGCCGGTCAGCACGTCTGGGCGCGTGAGCATTTCCGGTGCAATTGGCAGTTCCGCGAAGTAGTGCCCCGTTTGCGGGTCGATCAAAGTAGCGCTGCCGACACGAAAGCCGGTGTTTTCAAAGATGCCGCCACGGATGGTGACATCGCCTTGAGCCTCTGCCATGTTACGCGACTGCAGATCGACGCGTGGCTCGAACTCTAGGTTGGAAACTGGAGATTCGTAGGTGGTGGCGGGACGGATATTGGCCGTCTGTTGGGCATCAATATAGAGTGTCGGCAGGGTTTGGGTGCTTTCTGCGTGCGCAAGCAAGGGCAGAGCGGCGAGTGCTATAAAGGTAAGTGAGCGAGTGTTGCTGTAGATCATCTCTACAGCTAATGGCAATGCATCTCGGAAAATCAAATATTAATCAAAAAATATTTTTACTTAACAGTTTGCGGAATTTTTGAGTTGGCAATTGTAGGAATTCGCCTCATTTACCTCTTTCTTTATAAGAATCCTATGCAGCTTTTAAACGTCAGTTTCGCAATACTCATCATCAAAATGGCTATTTGCATCCTACCCGGTGTGATCGGTATTTTTATGATCGTGAGTACTGAAGAGAAGAAACGTGAACTTCGTAACACCATTTGCAGCAAGCTTTTCGGTGTAAGTAACGCGATTCCATATCCGAAGTTTGCCCGTATTTTGGTGTTGCTCGGTTCGCTTCTTCTTGCATTTACGCTCGCGGCTTCTTGGTTCCTACTTTTGCGGAAGATGTTCTAGTCAAGTAGGACAGGCATGGTGCCTGTTTTTTTATGGAAGGTGAGGACAGGCAGGATGCCTGTCCTACGGCTCACCTAGGCATCCCGCTCGGCGATGGCCTGGCGGTAAATATCCCGACTGATCCATGCATCAGTCGCGGCATAGCGGATCTGCTTTTGGTCGAGTTCGGGGCGTGCCCAGTTAGAGACTTGCGCGGCTTTGCTGATGCGCCCGTCGAGGAGTAGCCCGGCGAGTGCGCGGAGACCGCGATTTTCGTAGCCGAGTTTGACTGTGATGTCGGCGATCTCGACGAAACCGCCTGGAGTGAAGTCTTCCATCGCGCGGAGCTCTTTAACGTCGTCTTTGATCGCGACGCCAGTCTTGAGGATATCGGGGGACTCTAGAATCGGGAGCAGTGGGGCGAAGGTCTCTGTCTTGCTGATACGGAAGAGGTAGACGCAGCGCTCCGTCGCTAGTTGGATCAGCGCGGGTGGATAGTAATCGCCCTTCTTGAAGGTCGGCCGTGTCTCGGTGTCGAAGCCGAGGTGGCTCTCGTTGGCGAGTGTGGCGACGGCGGCTTCCATCGCTTCGACGGTTTCCAGAATCTGAATTTCACCCTCCCATGCGATGAGCGGGAGATCATTGATCTCGGCTTTGCTGATTTTACGTTTTTCGACGGTGGGGGTTTCGGGTGCTTCGGGTGCTTCGGACATGTAAGGGAGGTGTATTATTATTCTAGGCTTCGATGATCAGGCCGTCGAAGGCCAGCTCGATGCGTTGAGGATAGCTCTCGGTAGAGGCTTTCCCGGAGAGTTGTTGATTATATTCCGCGCAGTAGCGAAGGGCGTCTTGATGGATTTCTTCGATTTCGGTGTCGGAGTATGCGGGCTCGTGGTGGAAGACGATGAGTTGGCGCACTTTGGCGCGTGCGGCTAGCTCGACCGCTGTCATGTGGTCAGAGTGTCCCCAGTTGCGCTTTTCGTTAGTGGCTTCTTCGAAAGTGTATTGCCCGTCGAAGATGAGTACGTCGGCATTGCGGAAAAAGTCGACAAAAGGGTAGCCTTCCTCTCGCGCTTCGGCGCCGTGCTCGGAGTCGGAGGAGAAGATGATGCGCTTACTGCCTTGGACGAAGCAGTAGCCCCACGAATCGCCGGGATGCTGTTGTTTGATCGTAGAAATCTCTACGTTACCTACGGCGAAGCTGGCTCCGTCGGCATGAATGTCGAATTCGATATCTGCTTGCATGGCCTCAAAGGGCACAGGGAAACAGGGTGCCTCCATTTGGGAACGGATGGCAGACTCGGTGGCCTGATGGAAACCGTGAAAGATGATCCGGTTGCCTGGTTGATAAGCAGGCGCGAAAAAGGGGAAGCCTTGAATATGATCCCAGTGCAAGTGCGAGACAAATATATGATAGGTGGCGGGAGGCGGGTTTTTGCCCAGACTCAGGGAGAAATCACGCAGGCCAGTTCCGGCATCGCAGAAAATGTATTCGTCGGTGTGAGCCTCGATCTGCACGCAGGAAGTGTTGGCCTTGTAGGTGCCGCGCGCACTGTGAGGCAGCGTGTCGAGATAGTCATCGATGGCTTCGAGGCTCTCGAATTTTTCGTCACGACTCGCCCAGATTGCTTCTGCGACCTTCTGGCGGATAGCCGCCGAAGAAGTCGGAGAGGGGAGCGAGCCACAAGAGCCCCATATGATCGCCTTCATATTTTGGGGTAATTAAGGGAGATTAGTTGCTGAATAGACCTTTGATGCCTTCGCCAACTTTATTGACTGCATCGCCTGCAGCGTCGTCTAGTTTTTCGACGGCACCCTCGGAGGCGGCATCGAGTGCGGCTTGGCCACCCTGTTTGAGTAAGTCACCTGCGTTTGCGATGGCGGGGCCGATCGATTGTAGGACTTTACCGAGCACTAGGTCCATGACTTCAGCCATGGTCATCGAGTCATCACCTTCACCGAGGTTGTCCATTTCGATACGTGGGAGTGCCACAGTCTGCCCGACGCCGAGTGCACCTACATAGATAGTGCCGTCCTCAATGATCAGTTTCTTGATCACGACTTGCTTTTTAGCGCCTCCGGTTTCTGGTTCGTCAGTGCTGGCGGGGCCTGTGAATGCTTCGATATTTTCCATCAATTCTTTGACGTTCGAGGAGGTAAACGTCTTTTCGTAGCTGATCTCTGGCTTCTTAATGATGATGTGATCGATGATGATCTTATCGCTGAAAACTGTGCTGGTATCGACTTTCAGATCGATCTGGCCGAGGGCGAAGATATTTTCGCTTTTGTAGCCTTCGGGGTTGCCGACGTTGAGGCCTTTCAGTGTACCGCTGCCCGAAAGAATGGAGAGATTAACGTCGGCAAGGGTGACGTCAGTCTGTGTGACTTTGGGGCCGTAAGTTTCGACACCGGATTTGATCCCCTTATTGAGGGCGCTGGAGCCGACGAAATAAATGGCTGCGACTGCGAGAACGGCGAGTAGGACGAGTCCGAGTAGTATTTTTTTGATCATTGTAGGTCTCTGTTAATAGATTGATTGTGCGGGCTAGCTTACAGCATGATGTGACGATGGCGAGTTTGAAAAATAGTCATGATAAGGGCACAAGATCACTTGAGGGCTTTGAGCCTCCCGAGGGGCTTATGCCAGTTGCGGTCTATGCGAACTTTTCGAGTGCCGGAGATGCGGGGCTGGCGATTTTGGCTATGGGGAAAGCCTATTGGACGCTCATGCATGAAGCGCAGTATGTGATTTGCGTAAGTGCCGCCGATGAAAAGGCGATCGTCGTGGAGTTACGCGCAGTGGCCGAGCTAGACTCAAGACCGCGCCACTTTGGCGGCACCCGCTACCGTGAATTTTCGTTCGGATATCTTAGCTTCGCGCTGTACGCGGTTTTACTGATTGTTTGCTTCGTCTGGCAGCAAGGTGGCTTCATCCAAGAGGCTGGGCGCGTCGACGCAATCCGTATGATGGAGGATGCTCAATGGGGGCGCGCTTTGACTGCGCTCACTCTGCATGGCGATGTGGTGCACCTAGTCTCTAATCTCGTCGCAGGCCTGGGTTTTGCCTTTTTTGTGGCTCGTTTTTTCGGTGCAGCTTCGGGCTGGCTGCTAATTTTGATCAGTGGTGTATTGGGTAATGCGCTCAATGCGTGGGTCTATTATCCAGAGGCTCACTATTCGATCGGGGCATCGACTGCGGTTTTTGGAGCGCTCGGACTCATCACCGGGGTCGGCCTTTGGGTCGCGATCACTGAGGCCAAGCAAACTTGGTCGATGCCTCGGTGGTTTATGCCGATCTTTGGTGGCATCACGCTGCTCGGACTCATCGGGATCGGTGATGGCGCACTCGATGGCTTGGTCGATGTGGCTGCGCATATTAGCGGATTCCTCTGCGGATTGTTGATGGGGGTGATCTGTGCCGCCTTGCAGAGAGTCTTCGTCTATCTAGAGACGAAGCGGATCTGGGTGGGCTTGCTGAGTCTCGCGCTGGTCGGAGGTGCTTGGGGAATGAGTGTGTGGTGATTTTGGCCAAATTCCATATCGCAGTTCACGCACACTCGACCCCGGTTCCGAGTACCGAGGCTACGGAGCGTGGCTGTTTAATCTGCGCTCAAATCTTTCGTTCTTTTTTGATCTTTGGCTTGGGCACTTGGCAATCCGTCGTGCCACAACCGCAACCGCTTCCTTTCTTGGACTTCGGCTTAAAAGTCTTATACAGATAGAGCAGGGCACCGAGCACGATGAGGGCAACGATGATGATTTCGACGGTTTCCATAAGCTAAGTTCTGAATACTAGCTGCTGATTTCCTTTTACGCAAACATCATGCCTACTTGGTAGACGATGACAGCGGCCACCCAGGCCACTGAGGTCATCGCGAAGAAGCTGCCGATCGACCACCACCAGTTGAGCTCTTTGGCGATCACCGCGAGGGTGGCACCGCACTGCATACAGAGCGCAAAGAAGACCATGATCGAAAAGGCAACGGGAATGTTGAAAACAGGCTGACCTTTGCGTGGTCCCGACTCCCACTTAGCATTACTTAGAGTGCTGCGCAGGTCGTCCGACTCCTCGTCGACTTCGCCGCCCAGCGCGTAGGTGATCCCCAGCGTAGAAATAATAATCTCACGCGCCGGAAAACTAGCGAGTACACCAACCGTGATTTTCCAGTCGTAGCCGGCGGGTGCGAAGACTGGTTGCACGAATTTACCAAAGCGGCCCATGTAGCTTTGTTCGAGGTAAGCGGCATCCACGCGTTTCGCCAGTTCGGCCTCCTCTTCTGCTGTCCATCGGACGTCTAAGGCATCCGGCTTTTCGACATTGGCTACTTCGCTTATGTATTGTTCGGTCGTCTCGACTTCGACTCTCTCTGATCGTGGGAAATAGAGCAGCGCCCAGATGATGATCGTCATCGCGAAAATTACAGTTCCAGCGCGCACCACGAATTCCTTGCCGCTCTCATACATGCGGTGGAAGACGAGTTTGATCTGAGGCACGCGGTAGTGTGGCAGCTCCATCACGAAGGGCTCGGGCTTGCGACCCTTGTTGACTGTCTTGTTTAAGACCCAGGCAAACGGAGCCGCGACGAGCGCGCCGATGAAGTGCATGGCGAAGAGCGTCGCGCCCGCCACGTTGGGGCCGTAGTGCGGCTCGATGAAGGCACCGATCAAGAGTAGGTAAACAGGCAAGCGAGCGGAGCAGCTCATCAAGGGCGCGACTAGAATGGTGATCAAGCGCGCCTTATTGTCGTTGATCGTGCGCGTGGCCATGATGCCAGGGATCGCGCAGGCGAAACTTGTGAGCAGCGGGACGAAGCTCTTACCATTCAGTCCGCACCATTGAAAAAGCTTATCCATCAAGAAAGCAGCGCGCGCCATGTAGCCGGACGCCTCCAGCAGCGAGATGAAGAAAAACAGAACCAGAATCTGCGGCAGAAAGACGAGGAAGGCACCGACGCCCCCGATGATACCATCGGCGACCAGACTCTGTAGCATCGGTGTGGCGACCAGCGCGTCCGAAGCAATGCCTTGCACTCCACCGACGACGCCTTCGATCAGATCCATGATCGGTCCCGCCCATGTGTAGACGGATTGGAAGACGACATACATCATCCCCACAAAGACGAGCAAGCCCCAGAATTTATGTAGCAGCAACTGGTCGATACTTTCCGAGGTGCTACGCTTCTTCATCGTAGCTTGCCGCTCGAGCACGTCGTTTAGCAAAGGGTTGAGGAAGCGGAAGCGCAGAGTCGACTCCGCTGCGTCTGGCTGGAAGCCATCTTTGTAGAGTTGATCGCGCACCGCATTGATGATCGGCTCGTGCTCCGAGGCAGGCGTCTTGAGGCGCTCCCGCACAGCGCTCTTTCTGTCGAAGAGCAGCCGCTGCAGCTCACCCTCGCGTAGTGATTCGCCGCGCTCATCGACGAACTTCTGCTTGAGGGTCTTGATCGCCTTATAAACAGGCTCTGGCCAGTGAGGCCGCGTCAGTACCGGCCGCGTTTCGAGCGCTTTCTCCACTGCTTTCGACAACTCCAGGGTGCCACTTTTTCGCTTCGCCACAGTCGGCACAACGGGTACGCCGAGGCGTTGCTCAAGTAGTTTGCTATCGATCTGCAAGCCCTTCTTTTCGGCGACATCCCAGCAATTCAGAGCGATCACCATCGGCACGCCCAGCTCGGAGGCTTGCGAGGCGAGGAAGAGATTGCGGCGTAGATTCTCGACATCGACCACCACGATCACGAGGTCGGGCGCGGTGGCACCCATGCCGTGACCGGTGATCACATCGACCGCCACGCGCTCATCGAGAGAGCTGGCGCTCAGGCTATAGGTGCCAGGGAGGTCGATCAACTCGACGTGTTCCGCATTGGGAAGCAGCCAAGTGCCGGTCTTCTTCTCGACCGTCACGCCTGAGTAGTTACCCACCCGCTGGCGCATGCCAGTGAGCGTATTAAAGAGGGAAGTTTTGCCGGTGTTCGGGTTTCCGATCAGGGCAATACGTCTACCTGCGGGGGAGGGGCTCATTCGATCGGTTCTACCTCGACGTGGCCGGCATCTTCGAGGCGCACACTGATGCGACAGCCGTTAAACTCGACCGCAATCGGATCGCCTAGCGGCGCTTCATGCGCAAGGCGGATCTCCTGATCTGGCAACAAGCCCATCGACATCAGCCGAGAGACGCAGTCGTTGCAGCAATTCAGGTTTTTGACGCGGAAGAGGCCGCCTTTTTTGATTTCGTTCAGTCGCATGGTAGGATTTAAGTATGAGAATAAGTCTCAGTAGCATCTCCAGCAGAAAAGTATTTGCACCAGATTGCAAGCCCGCAGAGGGAATCGTGGTATTTTTATGTGGATCGTATGGGGCTTCACAGTGCTTGGCTCACAGTGCTTGGCTCTTCGAGCTACGCAGGGCAGGCCCCTACCCGAATCGCTGCTTATGGCCGCGTGAAACGGCGACGTATTTTTCCGCCAAACCTTTTAACTCGGATCGCTCCTTTTGACTGAGCGCACGCACCACCTTGGCTGGCGCGCCAAGAACGAGTGAGCCTTCAGGGATTTGCGTGCCTTTGGTCACGAGCGCGCCCGCGCCGACGATGGACTGCGCGCCGACCACCGCGCCGTCGAGGATGGTTGCTTGCATGCCGATAAGGCACTCGTCGCCTATCTCGCAGGCATGGATCATGGCCGAGTGGCCGATGGTTACATACTTGCCGACTTTCACGCCGAAGTCGTCCGCCAAGTGCACGACGGTGCCATCTTGGACGTTGGAGCCTTCGCCGATTTCGATCGTGTTGATGTCGCCGCGCAGCACGGCATTGTGCCACACGCTGGTGTTGAGCCCGAGGGAAACTGCACCGATTACCACTGCGCCTTTGGCGAGATAGGCTGAGGGGGCGATCTCAGGCGTTTGATCTAGATAGGTGGAGAGACGTTCTTCGAGTTTCATGGTGAGCAGTTAAGTCGAAAGGCACCGAGCGGGTCAAGGCGTCGTCACAAGGCGGGACTCCAACCCTCGCTACGGGAAGACGCCGCGCATATCGTAAACCTTATCAATATGCTCGATGGCGGCGGCGTAGGACGCCATCCGCATGTTACAGTCAAGGCGTTTGGCTGTGCTGAGCACGCGCTCGGCGGAGCGGGTCATGATTTTGCGCAGGCGCTCGTCCACGAGTTCTTCGTCCCAGGTTTCGGATTGGCGGTTTTGTTTCCATTCGAAATAGCTGACGGTTACACCACCGGCGTTGCAAAGAATCGCCGGCAGCACTTCGACCCCTTTTTTTAGTAGATGTCGTTCGGCGCGGGGTGTGGTCGGTGCGTTGGCGGCTTCGACCAGCACTTTGCATTGTAGAAGTTCGGCGTGTTCGAGATCCACCATCTGCTCGAGCGCGGCGGGGATAAATAGATCGACGGGTGTGCTGTAAAATGAGGTCTCGTCGATGGCTTCAGCCTCTGCGTAGTCTTTGACGCCTCCGGTAGCTTTCACATAGTCGGCGAGCTTTTCGGCGTCGATGCCGGCCTCGTTGCGGATGGCTCCAGTGTGATCCATGACAGCTTTTAGGAGACTGCCGCGTTCCTTCAGGAGTCGCCCCGTCCATGAGCCGACGTTGCCGTAGCCGATTAGGCTGTAGCTGAGTTTTGGAATCTCCATTCCCATTCCCGGGAGTAGGGCATCTAGGACATAAACGAGGCCTTGGCCGGTGGCTTTGTCACGGCCAGCGGAGCCGCCGAATCGGAGGGGCTTGCCGGTGACTACGCCACGCGCGGTGACTTTGGTCGAAGACTCGGCAAAGTTTATGTAAGTGTCCGCCATCCAAGCCATGATTTGTGAGTTCGTGCCGACGTCAGGTGCGGGGATGTCGTAGTCGGGGCCTATGTTGTTGCCGAGTGATGCAGTCAGTCGACGAGTGACGCGTTCGAGTTCGTTGCGGCTGACCGAGCGGGGGTCGATCTTGAGCGCGCCTTTGGCACCGCCGTAAGGCAGACGGGCGAGGGCGCACTTCATTGTCATGAGCAGCGCGAGAGTCTTGACCTCATCGAGTTTGACCTCTGGGTGGTAGCGGATACCACCCTTGTAGGGGCCGAGCACGTTGTTGTGCTGCACGCGGTAGCCTTTAAAAAGTTGCCAAGTGCCGTCGTCCATTTTGACGGGGCAGTGCACCATGATCTCATTTTTCGGCTGCGACAAGATGAGCTTTAGTCGGTGGTCGACTTTTAGTAAATTGGCCGCTTCCAGCACCGAGCCGATGGTCTGGTAGTAAAGGTTGTGCTCGTCGTAGTATTCTTCCAATTCTTGGAAAATTTCGCGGGCAGATTGGCAGGCGGGGGTATCGCAGGATTCCATATATACAGAGTGGCTGTGCTTTATCTTAAATACAAGCGCCGTTAAGCAATTACGGTCTGGAATGTGAGCGGGTAAGTGGATTAGTTATTTCCATGATCACTTCCCGCCGTCGTTTTATTCTTTTAAGTGCTTTGATCGCGCTCTGGGGATTCGTCGGTCGCGCATTAGGTAAGAAGGCTCCCGGCTATCTTATTGACGCGAATCTGCGAGCGTGGTTGGAGGTCTTGATCCCTCCAGACTCGATCAGCCCTGGGGCGGGTGGGCTGCGTGTGGATGCTGATTTGATGGCTGTGGCCAAAGAAACGCCGAGGAGGTATAAACTTTTGCAAGCAGGTGTCCGCTGGGCAGACAGCGAAGCCAAGGCCTACGGCTCGGTTTACTTCAGCGCATTGGCGGCAGAGCAAGCTAATGAGGTGGTGGCGAAGGCAGCCGCTTCAGAAATCGGCACCGTGCCGCGGGCGTTCTTTGAATACACTTTACGCGAAACGAAGAAAATTTATTACGCCAAGCCCGAAGCTTGGGTGGGCTTGGGCATCGAGCGCCCACCGCAGCCGATCGGCTACGTCGATTACATGGAGGTGATGAAGTGAGCGCAGCTGATTTTGACTTTCTCATTATTGGGTCTGGCGCAGGCGGTGGTGCGATGGCCTATGCGCTGACGCAAAAGGGCTATCGCGTGCGGGTGCTCGAAGCGGGCCCACGCTTCAATCCGTTTGAGGACTACAAACTTGATCAGCCGGATTGGGAGCGGCAGCACTTTCCCTACAAGCCAGGCTCGGAGGGGCGCTATACTTACGCCGAAATGCAGCCCCTCGAAGCGGAGCACGATGATCTGCTCTCATGGAATAGCGTGAGTGGGCGCTTGAATAAGGGCGAGCAGCGTAAAGTCTTCAAGTATCACCATGTGCGTGGGGTCGGCGGCTCGACGCTGGCCTATACAGGCGAAGCACATCGCTTGCATCCGGCCGCGATGCAGATGCGATCACGCTTCGGGGTGGCGGCAGACTGGCCGCTCGATTATGCCGCACTGGAGCCTCACTATTGCGAGGCTGAAAACTTGATCGGCGTTGCCGGATCGGACCGCGAGGGCGCGCGTTGGCGTAGCCAGGGCTATCCGCTGCCTGCGCACGAACTCGGCTGCGCGAGTCAGCGATTGAAAGCTGGAGCGGAATCTCTCGGTTTGACTTGGCAAGCCAATTCCCGCGCCGCGCTTTCGCGCCCTTACGATGGGCGACCGAATTGCAACTATTGTGGCAACTGCACGCGTGGTTGCCCACGCACGGATAAGGGCAGCGTGGATGTCACTTTTCTTAAAAAGGCAGAAGCGAGCGGTCGCTGCCGGATCGATACTGGCGTGAGTGTCCTTCGGATTGAAGCGAGCGCGGGTGACCGCGTCCGTGGCGTGCATTGCATCCGAGCGGACGGGCAGTCAGAGTTTATCGAAACACCACAGCTGGTAATCGCCTGTGGCGCGGTGGAAACGCCTCGACTCTTATTAAATTCTGCTAATGCGCACGCACCCGACGGCCTGGCCAACGAGTCTGGCCAAATCGGGCGCAACTTTATGGAGACGCTCGCGTGGGCGAGTAGTGCGCTTCATCCCGATGCGCTCGGAAGCCATCGCGGGCTGCCAGCAGACAGCATTTGCTGGGACTTTAATGCGCCCGATGCGATCCCCGAGGTCGTGGGTGGTTGCCGTTTTTCGACCGGCGTATCCGAGGCCGGGTTGAATGGGCCGATCGCCTACGCGCAGCGCGTAGTCAAAGCCTGGGGGCATGCGCACAAAAAGGCGATGCGTGATGTGTTTGGACATGCCTTGACGGTCAGCTCTATCGGTGAATCGCTCCCGAATGAGCAGACATTCGTCGATTTGGATTCCTCAGTGAAAGATGCACACGGTGCACCCGTGGCACGGATACATAGTTTCTTAGATGCGATGGCGATTGAACGCTTGAAGTTTATGGCTAAACAGTCGCGCTCGATTTTAGAAGCTTCGGGCGCTAGTGAACGGGTCGATGAATACGGGAGCTACGACTACTTTAGTAGCACGCATGTATTTGGCACCTGTCGCATGGGTACGGATGTCGAGCGTTCGGTCGTCGATGCCTCGGGGCGCAGCCATCGCTGGAAGAACCTACGTATCATGGACGCGAGCATTTTCCCGAGCTCGGGTGGCGGCGAGTCACCCTCGCTGACGATTCAAGCACTGGCTCTGCGAGCGGTTGCGCAGCTCTGAGCATTTCTTCTAAGGGTAGTCGGCGCGCAGCACATTGGCTGTGGCCAGAGCTCTACCAAATCAGTTTGTAGCACGACGGCGAGATCCGTTGTGTCCAATTGAATAAACTTAGAAAGATGAGTTAATGGCCGCAAAAATGCGCAAAATACGCAAAACCTAATAGATATAGGTTTTGAGACCTCGCCCCCGATTCATTTCATTCATCATGCCCTTCGGCGGGGCTTAGAAGCATTTTGGCGAGCTATACTTTTGAGTAAAATGCCGCGGCAGTCTTTACTTTGCGCCTTCTGCGCTTTTTTGCGGCTATCTCAACTGCCGAATTTAGGATAAAGGAGCATTCACTCTAAAACAGCATCATCTGATCGTCGGTCAAGGGAGAGGTCGCTTCGATCAGACGACTGTCTTTATTCTGCACACTGTTGACACGGCGGGAGACGGTGTGTTTTTCGAGCAAAACCTCATTAGCCAACGCTCGCGCGTCGCGCCTGCCGAGATCGCCACTGAGCCAAGCATCTTGAGCCTCTTGTTTCAGGATGACAGGCATCCGCTCGTGAATGCCGCGCACGGAGGCTTGTGCTTCGGTCGTCAGCACGACGAAGGCGGGTGGCGATTGATTGCCCGCGGAGGGGAACCAAAGCCCTGCGAAGTAGTGCAAGGCATCTTGCGGGGGATAAATGTAATAGGGCTGTTTGGTGATGCCATCTTGATACCATTCGTAGAAGCCGTTGGCGGGTAGGAGGCAACGGTGTTCGTGCCAGCTATCGCGGAAACGGGGCGTTGTATCTGCCGTTTCGATACGCGCGTTGATGTGGAAGTTTTGCGGCGTGCGCAGCCCCCAGTGCATCATCGTGGCGACTGCTTGCACCTTATCGCGCGTCGCGATGCTCAAGGTCTCTCGCCCCGGGCCGATATTATAGTCGGGCTCATACGCCTCTGGCAAAGCCAGCGCGATGGCCTCGGCGAGAGCCTTTTTATTGGTATTTAAAGTATATCGACCACACATTTTGAAATAACTAATGGATAATGAATGAAGTCTTAAATATAATCATAATCCTAATCGCGTCATATACAGTCTTGGGGATTAAGATTACGATTATGAGTAGGATTAAGATGCAGAGGAATGATCAGTGAGCTATCTAGCAGTTGTCCATATTCTCAAAGAGCTAAGAAAGAACAGCTCGAGGGCGGCGGCTTGGTTGAAGTTGATCTCCATTAGCCCTGCGGAGCGTTCGAGCGCTTCGGTGGCGCGATGCAGGGCGCTGGCGGGGAGCTCGCCGGTGTTGAGCGCTTCGACGTCGCGGGCAAATCCGGCGGTGGCCTTTTCGATCTCACCGAAGAGTTGCTTACGGTAGCCTTTACTCAGGCCGACTTCCATCGCGTCTTTTTCTTCGGCGGTGACGTGGTCGGGGAGTGTTTCTTTTTGCGCCTTCCAGGCCTCGGAGGTCATCGCGTTGAGGATGGATTGGAAGCGGGCGTTGAGTCCGTAGGCACCCATCATGATGTGAGGGATGGTTTTCTTGTTGGGGCCTTTGAGTAGACGACCGAGCCATTCGCGGTAGGATACGACCCAAGACGCCCATTCGGGGTGCTGGATCGTTTCGAGCTCGGCGGGTATGCGGAAATTGAGGCAGCGGCTCCGGATCGTGTCGAGTAGATCGTAGGGTCGCGTGGTCAGTAAAAATAGGGTAGTGCCGGCGGGTGGCTCTTCGAGTGTTTTGAGGAAGGCGTTGGCCGAGGCGGGATTCATTCGGTCTGCGTCGATCACAATGCCGACTTTACGCCCGCCTTGGTTGGAGCTTTTGGCAATATCGATGACCAGCTTACGCATAGTATTGTTCTCATCGGTTTTACCGACTTTGATCAGGCGCGCCTTGCCGCTAGGGCGTAGGATGAAGCAGTCCGGATGCTCGAATGGATTACGCTCGGTTTCGAGCAGGTGAGCGGCGATCGCGCGGACGATGGTTTCTAGGCTCTTCGAGCTCTCACCGTGGAGCAGAATGCCATGCCCCAGCCGATTCTGGGCGAGTGAGCGTTCGAGCACTTCAACGGCGCGCGACTCACGTAGTGCTTCTGGGAGTGCAGCGCTCAGGCCAGTAGTTTTAGAAGTGTCGTTTTTTTCGCTCATCGGTGTTTGGCATTTCTGGGCGAAGTTTACATCGTGGGCAAGAAACAAGATAGAACACTTACTTATGCTCCGAAAAGAACGCGCCGAATACATCCAGAATCGCCTGCAGGCACTCTATCCCGAGACGCCGATTCCCTTAGACCATAAGGATCCTTACACCTTACTCATCGCGGTGCTGCTTTCGGCGCAGTGCACCGATGTGCGTGTGAATCAGATCACTCCCAAACTCTTCGCTCGTGCGGATACGCCCCAGGCGATGGTTCAAATCTCCGAAGAGGAAATCCGCGAAATCATCCGGCCATGCGGTCTCTCTCCGATGAAGTCGAAGGGTATCGCTGGGCTATCCCGGATTCTGCTCGATCAGCACGACGGTCAGGTGCCTGCTGATATGGCGGCACTGGAAGCGCTTCCAGCGGTTGGGCACAAGACTGCCTCGGTTGTGATGGCGCAGGCCTTTGGCGTGCCGGCGTTTCCGGTCGATACGCACATCCACCGATTGGCGCAGCGATGGGGGCTGACAAGTGGTAAAAATGTGGTGCAAACCGAGCGCGATTTGAAGCGCCTCTTCCCAGAGCCGAATTGGAACGACCTGCACCTGCAGATTATATTCTACGGCCGCGAGCATTGCTCAGCGCGTGGTTGCGATGGCACGGTCTGCGAAATCTGCCGCGCAGTTTACCCCAATCGGAAGCATGCAAAGAAGACCCTAAAGGCCTGAGCTTTTATTCGCCGAATACCGTATTACTGGTTCCGAAGTCGAAGGTCTCGGTGTTGAAGTCTAAGGTCTCGTCTCCGAAGCTGGTATTTTCAGTGCTCGGAGTCGTCTCTGCCAAAGCATCAAACTCGAACGACGAACTTGCCGAGCTGTTGGCCTGAATCGGTTGCTTGAAGTCGATCTCGAATTCGCTGCGTTCAATCTCTACAGTAGTCCTGGTGTCTGCCTCGACTTTCGCGAGGGCATCCGCAGGAATCGCAAGTCGGCCATGAGTCGGCTCTGCTTCTTCTGCATCGACGATATCAAAAACGAAGTAGCTGCTTTGCTCAAATGCATGGGCAAAGCTCGCGCAAGCGATTTGAATCGCAAGCACTACAATCAGGAATTGGCATCTCAAGGACATGAACATTTAGACAATTGTAGGGTTTTTTGATACGTTGTCGAGTTTCCTGAACTTTGAAAATAGGGCAATGTGTCAAATTGACGCTTTATGGCGCATGCTTGTCTCAATTATGTTGAAATATGCCCGACCTATTCGGCAGCTTGTTTCCTTAACTATTTAAATATCAGCAGTATAGAGTATTGATTTGGTCAGGTCTAGCTGGAATGCTTTATGCAACTGATAAAGTATGAATATTGATTTTAACACATTTACTGAAAAGTCCGCCTTCGCTGTTCAGGAAGCGCAAAACCTCGCCCGCCAATACGGGCAACAGGAGATCGACACGTGGCATCTCTTGCTCGCGCTTGTTCAGCAAGAGGATGGGATCGTGCCTGGCTTGTTGGAACGTATGCAAGTTGCGCCGTCCGCCGTCGAATTGGCGGTCAAGCGTGAGCTTGAAGCACTGCCCAAGGCTTCCGGCAGCGTCAATGCCAGCCAGATCTACGTCTCTTCAGCTTTGCAAAAAGCGATCGCTGAGGCTGAGAAGGCCAAGGGCAAACTCGGCGATGATTTCGTCAGTACCGAGCACCTTTTACTCGGTTTTCTCAAGACGGATCCATCGGGAAAACTGGGCAAGCTGCTCGCATCCTTTGAACTTGATTGCGATAAAGTCGTCAAGACGATCGAGTCGACCCGCGCTGGCCAGAAGGTCACTTCGCGTAACCCTGAAACGACCTTCGAGGCGCTCGAAAAATACGGCATCGATCTCGTCGAACTGGCGCGCAAGGGCAAAATGGATCCCGTCATCGGGCGTGACGCCGAGATCCGCCGCGTCATTCGTATCCTTTCTCGTAAGACGAAGAACAATCCCGTTCTCATCGGTGAACCCGGCGTTGGCAAGACGGCCATCGTCGAAGGCCTCGCTCAACGTATCGTGCGCGGCGACGTGCCCGAAGGCTTGAAGGATAGGACGATTTTCTCCCTTGATATGAGCTCGCTCGTGGCCGGTGCCAAATACCGCGGCGAGTTTGAAGAGCGCCTTAAGGCGGTGCTGGCCGAAGTCAAAAACAGCGAGGGTCGCATTCTCCTCTTTATCGACGAATTGCACACTATCGTCGGTGCGGGTAAGACCGAAGGCGCGATGGATGCGGGCAACATGCTCAAGCCCATGCTGGCTCGCGGCGAGCTACACTGCGTCGGAGCGACCACGCTGAACGAGTATCGCAAATACATCGAAAAGGATGCCGCCCTTGAGCGTCGTTTTCAGACCGTGCAAGTCGATCAACCTAACGTCGAAGACACCATCTCGATCCTCCGCGGCATCCGCGAACGCTTCGAGCTGCACCACGGCGTGCGTATTCAAGACAACGCCCTCGTGCAAGCCGCGGTGCTCTCGCACCGCTACATTAGTGACCGCTTTCTACCCGACAAGGCCATCGACTTGGTTGACGAGGCCTGCGCCATGATCCGCACCGAGATGGACTCGATGCCGCAGGAACTCGACGAGTTGACTCGCCGCGCCTTGCAACTCGAGATCGAAGAGGCCGCCCTCAAAAACGAAAAAGACGAAGCCTCTAAGCAGCGCCTAAAGTCACTCTCCAAAGAGTTGGCCGACATCCGCGAGAAAGAGTCCGTCCTTCGCACCCAATGGGATAGTGAGAAGGGTGCCATCGATCAGATTCGCCAGATCCGTGAAGAGCTCGACGCCACTCGCATCGAGATGGAAAAGGCCGAGCGCAACTATGACCTCAACACTGTCGCCCAGCTTCGCCATGGCAAGATGCCCGAGCTCGAAGCCAAACTGAAAGAGCTTGAAGATATTGAGGCCAGAGAGGGTGCGCTACTTAAAGAAGAAGTCTCCCAAGATGAAATCGCCGACATTGTTTCCAAGTGGACAGGCGTGCCCGTGACGCGCCTCGTGGAGGGCGAAAAGGAAAAGCTCCTCCGCCTCGAAGAAGTGCTCCACGAGCGGGTGATCGGGCAAGATGAGGCCGTGACTCTTGTTACCGAAGCAATCTTGCGTGCGCGTGCAGGGATCAAAGATCCACGTCGTCCAATCGGTAGTTTCCTCTTTCTCGGGCCCACCGGTGTCGGTAAGACTGAGCTGGCACGCACCCTCGCGCAAACGCTCTTCGATACAGAGGACAATATCGTCCGTATCGACATGTCCGAATACATGGAAAAGCACTCTGTGGCTCGACTCATCGGTGCGCCTCCTGGCTACGTCGGCTACGACGAAGGCGGTCAATTGACCGAAGCCGTCCGCCGCAAGCCCTACAGCGTAGTGCTCTTCGACGAGATTGAAAAAGCCCACCCAGATGTATTCAACGTCCTCCTGCAAGTGATGGACGACGGGCGCATCACAGATGCCCAAGGCCACACCGTGGACTTTAAGAACACTGTCATCATCATGACGTCCAATGTCGGCAGCCGCTTTCTGACTGAAGGCGTCACCGGATCGGAGATCCCCGAGAGCGTGCGCGAATCCGTCATGGCCGAGCTACGTCAAGGCTTTCGCCCTGAGTTTCTCAACCGGATCGACGACACCGTTCTGTTCAAACCACTTACGCTCGAAGAGATCACCCAGATCGTAGATCTTCTCCTCGCGGACTTAAACAAGCGTCTAGCCGACCGCCGCATCAAGATCGAGTTCGACGATGCCGCCCGCACATGGATCGGCGAAAAAGGCTACGATCCGATCTACGGCGCACGTCCGCTCAAACGGTTCTTGCAAAAGCAAGTCGAGACCAAGCTCGCACGTGCGCTTCTCAGTGGTGAAATCGCGGAACAGAGCACCGTGATCTTTAAGATTGAGGACGACGCGCTTACGATGGAGACCATCGCACTCGTGGAGTAGTGTAGCGTGCGAGCTTGCTCGCGCCAGTTTGAGCCGTCACGCCTTGCGATACCGTAACTCGAAATCGCTTCGCGAGTCCGCTACGAGTCTCGAAGCCACCAGTGGGGATTACGTGGCCTAGAGCACGAAAGCTTGCGCTCGCCCCTTGCACTTCTAAGTTGCCGTGATGAAATGGATGCTTGCGCTCGCCGCTGTGGTACTCGGCTTTGCCGGGGGATTTATCTTTGCGCCAAAAGGCACTGAAGTTAAGGCAGTCAATTCGTCTTCACCTACCGCCAGCTACGAGAGTTCAAAGACACCTGGCATTCAGGCCGCAGAGGCGGCTACGATCGAAGCGCTTTCAGCCAAAGGCGAAATCACCGAAGACTGGCTGGAGACGATCAATGAACTCGATACCTTCGACCAGATCGGCGTCTTACATGCGCGCTTGAAGGATTTCGATCCTTCGAAATTCCCTGAGCTGATGAAGGAGATGGGCATGTTCACTGGCTCTATGGTAGACTGGCAAGTGCGCGGCATGATCGCGACCCGCTGGGCGCAGGTCGACCCACAGGGTATGTTGGCTTTTGCGAAGCAAAATAAGGGCATGATGTCTTACGGCCTTTATAATACAGTCTTTGCCGCCTTGGCGAAGCAAGACCCACAGGCCGCCTACGCGGCAGCGCTGGAGCTCGACACGCAGCGTGCGCAGCAGTCGGCCATGCAAGCGGTCGTCAATACGATCGCGGAAACGAATCCGCAACGTGCCATCGAGATCGCCGAGGAATATTACGGCAACGATTCGAGTGGCCGAGGGCGCTGGCTCTACCAATCAATCTACCGTAACTGGGCGCAGAAGGATGGCGAGGCGGCGCGGCAGAGCGCATTGAATTTGGAAGACGGTTCAGTCAAGACCGCGGCCTTGTCGGGTGCGATGCAAGAATGGATGGCCAACGACCCAGGGGAGGCGCTTGCTTGGCTCGATTCCTTACCTATGGACAGCGCGGTCTATGGCTCACGTAAACAAGTATTTCAGAATTTCCTAAATCAAGATTTCGAGGTGGCCAAAGACTATATTGACTCGGTTGAGAATCCACTCGCGCGCCGCCAGATCATGGAGAGCCTTCAATTTTATAATATGGGCTGGCAGAAATCTTACGAAGAGATTGAAGAGGTCTTTGACTGGATCGGCACCGTCGCCACAGGTCAGGTCTTTGATAGCCGCGTGAGTAATATCATCGGTGCGATGGCGGATAACGATCCGAATCGGGCGATGGACTTTGTGCTTAACATGCGTGCTGGAAATGCGCGCATGAATGCACTCAGCGCGATTGGGGGTAAGCTCGCCGAGAAAGATCCGATGCTGGCCTTCGCGTTTGTCGATAGTCTGCCCTACGAGGACGAAAAACGGCGCGCGCTCGGTAATATGTCTTGGAGGCTCACACAACAAGGTGCCGAGTCGGCCAGCGTAATGGTCTCGGATCATGCCGATCCTCTTGTCCAACGTCAGTTGGCCGCGAACATATCGAGGGAATGGTCGAACTACGATATTGATGCCGCTCGCATTTGGTCGGAGTCCTTAACCGATGATCAGGCGCGGAAGTCAGCCTTGCGCTCTGTCCTAAACAACTGGATCGAGTCCGACCCGGCAGCCACGCTGTCCTACATCGAAAATTCGCTTGAAACGAACGATCAATCTTCCGTCCTGCGTAATGCATTCAGCAGTTGGGCGAGGAATGATCCGCAGACAGCTGTGGCCTGGCTCGATCGATTGCCTGAGGAGGTCGAACGCAAGAGCGATATCTACCGCGATGTGGCCAATAACTTTATTAGTCACGACCCGATGGCGGCTTCAGAGTGGATTTCCGAACTCGACGATAGCCCCGAGAGAGACCAATCGGTTGAGTCTTTAGTCAATAAGATTTCCAAAACCGATCCTGAGGCCAGTTTCATCTGGTCGGCCACCGTGAGCGACGAAAACAAGCGTAAGAGCACGCTGGAACGGAGCGTGCGAGAATGGGCCAAAACCGATCCAAAAGCGGCCTACCAGGCGATCGTCGACGCCCAGATCGAAGCGGCCGAAAAGGAGCCGCTCCTGGAAATGCTCGAAGGTAAAATTTAGTCAGCTATTTTGTAGCCTCGGTTCTCGGAATCGGGCTGCGTAGTTTTGCCGCAAGAGTTCCCCGGTGCTGAACCGAGGCTACAAGATGGCGTGCCTCTTATTCGTGGTCGACCTTCGACCGATCCGTTAACATTAAGACCGCGATTAAGGCATAAGCTGCGGGCACCAAATAGAAAGCCTGGGTGAGGCTACCGGATTGGTTGCCAAGTACCCCCATTACGTAGGTGAACACTCCGCAGCCCGGCACGCCTGCGCAGGAGAGCAAGATCAAGAGCATTGTGCTGTCCAGTTTCGGCATGCAGTCGGTGGCGTGGCTCTGAATGCTTGGCCAAAATGGAGCCGTGGCCAGTCCGGCCAAAAAGAGCAGCCCGTAAAAGCCCCATAGATTCTGGCTGAGTGGCAGCAGGATACAGACGAGCGTACCGAAAAAGGCCGCACTGAGAATGAGTCGGCGCAGCCCGCTCTGCGGCACGAAGTAGCCGCTCGCCATTCGACCGATGACCATGGCCAGGGCAAAAAAGGCCACACCCACACCACCTGTCCACGCTGCACCGCCGAAGTGCAGCCGGATATGGCTCGCGCTCCAGAAAGTGAGGCAAAACTCGCCGCCACCAGCTAGAAACATGGCTGCGTAAAAGCGCCAGAAACGTTGATTCTTTATGATTTGGAGACTGTGCGCCCATACTTCTGATAACGAAAGCGGGGTATGGGCGGTGGCCTGTGTGCCCTTCCTCCCGGGAATCAGTATTAAAGCAGCGGCCCCACAACCGATCAGCGCAACCACCGCCGTGAGCGTGCGCCAAGATACGCCGATGCTGAGTAAGCAGCCCGCCAGCAAAACCGTGGTTAATACCCCGACCGACCAAAACGAGTGTGTCAGGTTGATGTAGCGCCCAGGTTCTTTCGGGTGCAGGTCTTGCACGAAGGGAGTGGCCAGTCCTTCGATCACTCCTTCGCCCAGCCCCGCCAGCATGAGCGCAAGGAACAAAATACCGTAGCCCGGCGCCACCGCGCAGAGGGCGATGCCCAGACTCATCAACAGCACTGAAGACCCCAATGTTACCCGGTTACCCCAGCGCCCCGCGATAAAGCCGACCGCCAGCATCGCGAGTACCATCGGTATGGTGCGTCCGAGGTGGAGTGCCCCGCCGGCTGTCATGCCGCCAGATTCAAGCGAAAATCCAAGATCGTGCGCCAGTTCAACCAAGCTGACCGGCACGATGACCGATCCCGCTGCGTAAGCGAAGAAAGTCAGAAACGCCGCATAGTCGTAACGCCCGAACCGCATGCGGCGACTTTCCGATACTGGAGCGTCTTTGTTCATTCTATTAGTTATTTTTGTAGCCGAAGTCGTGAGACTCTGGACGGTCTGGTCGAAACGCTTGGAGCGTCCAGAGTCTCACGACTTCAGCTACGCTGTTCGATTCTCCAGCCACTTGAGCATGGCCGCGCCCCACGGGTGATTCTTTGCGAGGCCAATGCCGTGGCCTTCTTTTTCGTAGATGTGCAGCTCGGCGGGAACCTTGTTTTTGCGGAGCGCTTGGTAGAATAGAATACTATTTTCGGGCGGCACGCCTTCGTCTTCGTTCGTGTGGATGAGTAAGGTCGGTGGCGTCTGTTTGTTGACTGCGGTTTCAAGGCTCATGTGCTCGACTATTTGGGGGTCGGCATCTGCACCGAGCAGATTGTCGCGCGAGCCGAGGTGGGCACAATCCGCGGTAAAGCTGATGACGGGGTAGACCAGCGCGGCGAAATCAGGGCGACTGCTTTCTTTGTCGACTGCGTCGCCGACGAGTCCCTCTTCCGCTAGGGGCATCGTCGCGGCTGAGCCCGCGAGGTGACCGCCGGCGGAGAAGCCCATGATGCCGATTTGGTCGGGATCGATCAGCCAGTCGGCGGCTTTATACCGAAGTGTGCGGATGGCGCGTTGCGCATCGATCAAGGGTGCGGGGTTTTGATAGGGAGCGAAGCGGTTTTCGAGCACCGCTGCGGCGTGGCCGTGCGAGCTGAGAAAACGCGCAATGCGGTGCCCTTCTTTCGGCACGGAGAGCATACCGTAGCCGCCGCCGGGGCAGATGATCACGGCTTGGCCGCTGCGGTGTTCCTCGCTCGGCAGGTAGATCGTGAGGCGCGGTAGGCCGGGCAGGGCTTCGCCTGCGAGCGGTGTGTTTGCCTCCCAAAGTGGTAGAGTGAGGGGGCGTCCGTCATGTGGGGCGTCCATCTTGTTTATTTTTGGAAGGAGATATCGGAGCTCTTCATGTAGTCGAAAGTATTACCGGTAATTTCGCGTGCAAATACAATGATGCGGAAGTCTTCGAGGGTGGCTGCATCCTCTAAAAAGGCTTCGATTTTACCACCCGTTGCCGTTTCCATATTGTTCCAACTTCTTGAAAGCCTGAAGTCTTGCAGATGCTTTCCTTCCCAGGTCATGAGCGCGAAGCTGAATTTGCCTTCAAAAGCTTCACTTAATGGAGCGGCTGCGTCTGGCTCGAAACTGTAGCTTGGTAGAGTCGCGGCGAGTGTGACTTTGAGATTGTTGTCTTCGCGGTAGATGCTGCGAATGACTAGGCGATTGCCGTCGCCGACATAGGTGGCGCCTTCTTCGATGGCGAGTGTGCCGACTTCGACCTGCGTGGAGAAAGTGATGTCCAAGCTGAAGTCGACTGCTAGATTTAACTCGTCACCGGTCAGCTGGTTCCGCAAAGCGTAACCGAGTCGAATCGAGTAGTTGCCATCAAGCTCCTCTTTCAAGCGCTGGCTTGCCATCTGGTTATTATTGTTCAGCTCGATGGTCTGCCCATCCATCCGCAGCGCGGGTGAGCGCACTGTCGCCCAGAGGTCTTCCGCTTCCGTTTCTCCGTATACTTTGAAAGCCGCGCGCACTTCGATGAGCTCTTCACCGTTTGTATGCATGGTGCCACCTTTGCGCAGGTGGTCGAGCTCGAGGCTGTGCGTTTCTTCCCCGAATGCGCCGAGCTCCATGCCTGCGTCGATACCGAGAAAACTTTCGCGAGGCGTGAGGATCGCGGCGAATAGAAGCGCGGGGATGAGGAGCAACCACGCGATCAGTATCCTCCGGCGCAGGTATATAAGGGAAAGAATCCCTAGCCCCACCAGGAACCAGTAGAGCGTCTGAATGAGTGAGAGCCAATGCTCGGGGGTGTCCGCGGGTAGTTGCCCCCAGTCGAAATCGAAGTCCCACTCAAACAGGGCATCGGCGAAGAACATCATGCCAAATATTAGTGCGTAAAAGCCGATAAAGAGGCAAACCACGAGTAGCAGATAGCGCGGTAGCGAACGCGTCTGTGCCGCCAGGAAGATCTGCGACTGCCAGATGGCGAGTGCAGTTAATATGCTCAAAAGCGCGTAGGGCGCGCGAGCGGCTCCGCCGTTCATCGTGAGGACGATAAGCTCGGAAATTTGACCGATCCCGATTAGGATGAGCACGAAGAGTAGTTTGCTCGCGAGCAGCTTGCCCCGGCTAATCGGGCGTGAGAGCCAGTAGGCGTCGGGGTCGGCCAGCGACTCCTCCTGCACGACCATCACGATGACGATGAAAAATAAAATGCCTCCGATCATCGAAGTGAGCATGGAGAGGCCGCGATTCAGGCTGCTATCGAGCAAGCCCGCGGTGGTGCCTTGGAGATAGACTTCGATGCCCGCGCAGAAGAGTAGAGTGCCCCAAGCCCAGGCGTAGCGGCGAAGGTCTTTGCTCAGAATGTGGAGTATCTGCTTCATGTGACGGGTAGCGAGTGAGCGGTCAAAATTTGGCGGATGTTCATGGAAGCGAAATTCGCTACAATGCCGATTTCCGAGAGTGCGTTCAGAGTGGCTGATTCGAGGCTGGCGTCGAAGTGCTCGGTGAAGATCTTCGACTCGGTCTGCAAGGCGCGAGCGATGGCATACTTCGGGCGGATGCTTTCGGACAGGGTGTCCAGTTCCAGGTTATCAGCCATCAGTAGGCGGTGTCGGGCGAGATAGCCTTCCAGCGGTTCGTTTACCTTGAGCCGGCCTTGACTGAGGATGCCTAGGCGGTTGGCGACAGGCTCGACCTCTTCCACGTCATGCGTGGTGAGGATGATGGCGAGGCCGTCTTGTTGGGCGAGTGTTTTAAGTAGCTCGCTAAGTTGGGCGCGGGTCTCCACGTCGAGGCCGCTAAATGGCTCGTCGAGCAGCAGGATCTGGGGGCGCGCCGGAATGGTACTGGCGACGGCGACCTTCATGGCTTGGCCACGCGAGAGGTGTTTGATCTTTTGTTTCGGAGGCAGCCCAAAGCTAGTCATAAGGCGCTGGCAAAGCTCACTGTCCCAGTCGCGGTAAAAGCCAGAGCAGTATTCTAGGAAACCCTCGACGCTCATCCATTTAGGCATCTTTTGGCCTTCCGAGATGTAACCGACGCGTTCGAAGTGATGGCCGTTAAGATCGGTCGAAGGCGTGCCTAGTAGGGAGGCCACGCCCTCACTTGGGCGATAGATGTTGAGGAGCAGGCGGAAGGTGGTGGATTTACCCGAGCCATTGGCACCGAGGAGCGCGAGCACATCGCCAGGTTCGACGCGGAGATCGAGGGAGTCGAGCGCGGTGACGTGACGGAAACGCTTAGTCAAATGGCGCGTGAGAACGGGGGGTGGCGCAGTATCCATGGCGGCAGAGTGGTGGCTTATTTTAAAAGAGCAAGGGTTGGTTCTGTGCTAGGCGTATGGCATCACTTGAAGTATTTTACCGCCGTTCATTCCATGCCTCACTGAAGAAGCGTTGCTTTTCGCGTTCAATACACTCGCTGTTAAAGAGCGGACGGATGTCTTCTAGCTCGCCGAGCGGCAGGTCGAGCGCAGTGGCGCATTGCGTCAGTAAGTGCTCCTGGAAGGCAGCAAAATCGAAGGCTTCGGGTAGGGCGGCTCGGTCGAGTGAACCTTGGATGAGCAAGCCTTGGCGATTACGCTTCATGGCAGCACCGGCAATTTTTTGGCCGTCGGGGCGGAGCACGTCGTTGGCTGCGGGGGTGACGAAGCATTGGCTCGGGGTGTCGTTTGCCTGCGGGGCTTCGTCGCAGTGGCGGGGGCAAGGTGCGAGGTGGCTCTTGATACCCATCTCGATTAGGGACAGGCTAATGGCGCGATGGACTTGCGCGTAGAGTTCGGTCGCAGGAGTCGCGGCGCAGGGCAGCGAACTGTGGATGACCAGCACGTATGTCCAATCATTGCGGTGGTCGACGATGCCGCCGCCGGTTAGTCGACGGACGAGCGTGAGATGTTTGCCTGTAGAAAGTTCGACCTCAGTGTAGTGCTGAGCGTAGCCGAAGGTGGCGGAGGGCTCCAACCAGCCATAGTGCCGAAAGGCGGCGAGGCCTTCGGGGATGTTTTCGAGCAGCGCGGCATCGATCGCCATGTTGGTCGGGGCATCGCCGAAGGCGTTGGGCAGGGCAATGAGCATCAGGCGTTGAGCGGTTCGACGCGGGTTAACTCTTCGAGTTGTGATTCAAAATCGATCGGCTTCGTTTTAAGCTTTGAGACGATGGGGTGCAGATTAAAAGTCAGGTTGGACGGGCGTCTGGCATGTGCCGGGTCGTCGCTCTGGCAGACGGACTCGACGGCGTCGAGCGGCAGGCCAAAGTGTTTTAAGATACGCTGCCCCATCTCGAATCGGCTGAGTATTTCGCTGCCCGCCCAGTGGAAGAGGCCGTGGAGATCGCGGCGCTCGGTTAGTTCGAGCAAGACTTCGGCCACGTTGGACGCGGCGCAGGGCTGACGCATTTCGTCGCAGAAAAGTTTCGGGCGATGGCCAGCGTGGATCGCGGCAATTAGTTTCTCGTGCACACTACGCTGACCGCCTGGGCTGTTGCCCATGAGGATGGGGATACGAAGTACGACGGGGTCTTCGGGGTTGTGCTCGAGCACTTCGCGCTCGGCCATCAGCTTAGTCTGCCCGTAGAGGTTGGTCGGGGCGGGCATGTCGGTGGAGCGATAGGGTTCGGGGGAGTGACCGTCGAAGACCATGTCGGTAGAAATGTGGAGGAGGCGCGCGCCGAGATGAGTCGAGAGCTGTGAGAGCAGGCGGGGCAGGGCGACGTTGACCTTTTCCGCTAGCTTGGGATCGGCATCGACCGACGCGGGGTTGGAGACGGCGGCGCAGTTGACGATGACATCCGGCCAGAGTTCAATGGCGAGGCCAGTGAGCGCTTCGGGCTGTGTAGCGTCGAGTTGAATCGTCCGCGCGAGGCCGTCCGCGGTGGGCGGGTTTTGATTATAGAGTGCGATCACGGAGTGACCGCGGCGGACGGCGGCTTGGGCGTATGCGTGGCCGAGGAGTCCTGAGGCGCCGGTGAGTAAAATCTTCATGGGTTCTAAGAGTTAGTTTTTGTTGCAATCGGGAATAGGCGAGGCAAGTTCAAATCTAATTATCAATGAAATACGCTGAACTCGCGAATGCTGGTGTGCATGAACAACCGGTCTATGAGCCCGGAAAACCTATCGAGTATGTAGCTCAGGAGTTTGGACTAGAGCCTACCCAAATCGCTAAACTCGCCTCAAACGAAAATCTGTTTGGTGCTTCGCCGATGGCATTGGCGGCTGCGCAGGTTTCTCTGAAGAGTGCACACCTCTATCCCGACGGGGCATGCTCCAAGCTACGCAAGGCTATCGCCGCAACCCGCGGTGTGGCGGAGGACGCGATTATTGTTGGCAATGGCTCGAACGAAATAATCGAGCTGCTCGGCCATGCGTTCCTGCGCCCTGGCCTTGAAGTGGTGATGGGGGAGCAGGCCTTTATTGTTTATAAGTTGGTCACGAAACTTTTCGGCGCGACTCCGGTGGAGGTGCCGATGGCGGATTTTGGACACGATCTGAAGGCGATGCGCGCAGCGGTCACGGATAAAACGAGGCTGCTCTTCGTAGCCAGCCCGAACAATCCGACTGGGGTGGCCAACACGGAGGCCGACTTAATAGAGCTGGCCGAGTCGCTGCCCGAGCACGTCATTCTGTGCTTGGACGAAGCGTATGCCGAGTATCTGAAAAGTGCTCCGAATTTATGCGCGCAGATTTCCGATGGGCGGAAGGTTTTTTGCATGCGTACCTTTTCCAAGATCTACGGGCTGGGTGGTCTGCGGGTCGGCTACGGCTATGGTGATCCGGACTTGATTCAGTTGCTCCACCGTGTAAGACAGCCGTTTAATGTGAATTCCGTGGCGCAGGCTGCGGCCACGGCGGCGCTGGGCGATCACGAGTTCGTCGATACGTGCTGTCGTGTGAATGAGGTCGGTCGCAAGCAATTGGCCGAGGGAATGGAGGCGCTCGGCTATGCCACAGTCGGCGGCCAAGCGAACTTTGTGCTCTCAAATGTGGGCGATGGCGGGGCGTTTTTCAAAGCGCTCCAGCAGAGGGGTATCATCGTTCGGCCATTAGCTCCGTATGGGATGGCTCCTTTTGTCCGCATCACGATCGGCACGGAATCGGAGAATATTCGTCTACTCGAAGCGGCTCGTGAAGTCGCTCAAACCGTTGGAGTCTCTGCTTAATTATGAGTGCCGCTTGGATCAGCTTTTTGATTTCTCTAGCCTCCGTCGGGCTCATGCTCGTGTTGCACGCCTTCTTGGTGATGTGTGAGATTAGCCTTGTTAAGTTTCGCTACCGCAAGCCGAGCGAGGAGCAGCTGGATGAGTTGAAGCAGCTCCCCGGGGTGGCTCGGTTGATTGATAATAGTGACCAGACGGGGCGTGTTGTCCGCTTTAGCAAGACGCTCTGTACGGTGGCGGTCGGTCTTCTGCTGATGCCATTGGTGAGTGACTTTTTCGGCCTTTTCGATATGGCGGCTGCGCCAGATCGCTGGATCGTGGTGCTAGTTTCGTTTACCTTGGCTGTGTCGGTGCACTTTTTCTTCGCGGAAATTTTCCCTCGTGGTCTCGCGATACGTGATCCGTCGAAGGCGATTCGTCGATCCTATCGGGTGCTACTCACGTTTCAGTTTCTGACCTTTCCGGTCATGCTGTTCTTCCGGATGCTCAAGAGATCACTCTACCGCCAGCTCGGTGTGGATGTGGACGACGAGCTTAACCCTCTGGACGTGGATGTGCAGATACGCGCGATGGGGGAGGATAGTAGCCAGCTTTCGGGGGTCATACGGAAAATCGTCAACCGCACCCTTCAGATGCAGGAACTGGTGGTGCAGGATATTCTGCTGCCTCGCAGTCAAGTTGTGGTCTGCGATCTCGAGCTAGACATTAAGCAAAACCTTGATGCGATGAAGTTGGCAGGACACACGCGCTACCCGCTTTGCCGTGGCGATTTAGATGAGTGTCTTGGGCTGATTCATATTAAAGACATCTTCCGCTGGCGTGAGCCGATGTCGGAGATCGATCTAATGAAGTTGAAGCGCAATGTGGCGGTTTTCCCTCTGGAGACACCGCTCGAAGAAGCTTTGGAGCGGATGCTGCGCGCCAAATTCCATATGGCTTTGGCGGTGGATGAGTTTGGCGGCATCGTGGGCGTGATTACTCTGGAGAGCATCCTGGAAGAACTTGTTGGCGAGATTCAGGACGAATTCGACAGTGAAGAAGAGCAAATCGTGGTGCTCGGTGCTGGTCACCGTTTCCGCATTTCTGGCCTCACTCCGATCCACGATATCGAGGAAGAGCTCGATATCGACATCGACAATGAAGAAGTTTCCACCTTCGGCGGACTCATTACTGGTGAACTCGGGCATATCCCCGAGCGTGGAGAGCAGCTTAGTTGCTACGGGCTCGATATCACAGTGGACGACGTTGACGACCGCCGGGTGATTTCGACCACAGTTGAATTAATAAGTAAGCCTAGACCCTAACTTGTGAATCCAGGCAAGGTTTGCGAGTTCTCACGGAGGATCGCGCTGAGTTGCAGAAGCAGGCTCTGGCGATCCGGAGTGAAGATGAAGCGGTCGCTCCCGAGCTTCGTATAGGCTTCGGCCAAGAGTTCCATCTGCGGACGGCGCATTTGAAGAAGGCGCGAGAGCAGGCGATTCAAGTTTTCCGTGTTTCCGAGGATGAGTTCTGTGCGGATTAGCTCGGAGAGCACCTTTTGATTGGTCGGTGCTTTCTGATAGGCCATCATCAGAACCTTGCGCGCTTGTTGGTGACGATCAATATTTGTGAATCGGCGAGATACCGCGAGGTAGGTCTGCGGCTGGTTTGTCGCCTCGTCGAGAAAGGTCTGAAGGTAGATTTCTCCCAAGTCTGGGCGATTGATGCCATAAGAAGCGACCGCACGCAGGCTGTTGAAAATGGCTGCTCGATCCGAAAGCCAATCTGGCTTTTCTTTGATTAGCTCTTCGGCGAAATCGAGTGCACCCTGGTAATCTTTGTCGACTAGGTGGGCTTCGATCAGCAGGAGCGCGAAGGCATCGATGCTGAATTCGTTTTCAAGGGCTTCTTCGTAGGTGCGGCGGGCGAGGTCAATATTGCCTGTGTCGGCGGCAAAGTTGGCCAGCGCCTGGAGTGCCGGCTCATCATCGCGAAACTGCTGGAGCATGCGTTGTGTCTCGCGCTGCTCGCGCTCAGTATCATCGGACTTATTGTAGATGTAGAGTAGTTCGAGGCGAGGCGCTGCGCTTAGAGGGTCGCTCACATTGCGCAAGATGGCGTATCGACGTGCTTGGTCGATTTCCCCTAGCTCCCGGTGGTAGCGGCTCAGTTGCATTAACAGAGGTTCTGAGTTGGGGAATCTACGGATCGACTGCTCCATCTTAGTGATCGCGGCAAATTTGTTGCCACGATCCCAGCTGATCTGAGCGGAAAGTAAGACGCCCTCTAGTGACTCCAGCAGATTGTAGGTGATTAGATAGTCGTCTGCACGGTCGTAGTTGCCGCGTAGATAGTTGGCATTTGCAGCGCCAAATGCCAGCGTACGATTGATGTCTGTCAGCTCAGGCTCTTCGGGCAGGTATTTATCCGCCAGATTCTGGATTTCCTCATCCATTTGATAGCGTAGCAAGACACGGAGTGTCTGTTTGAGGTAATCGAGATCATCGATCCCGCCTTGCTCCAGACCTTTTAGCAATTGATCGGCAGCAATGTCGTGGCGCTTCAGGGCGATCTCGTAGAACTCGGCAAGCACGCGGCGGCCTTCCAGATTGGCGGGCGCACGGGCGACGCCGAGGCGAAGGAGGCGGAGTGCGTCTCGGTAGTTCCCCTCTTTGATTTCCGCTAAGCCTTTCTCAATGTGATAGTTACCCATCTCCACTCGGTGCTCTGCCAGGCCGAAGGGCATGAGAGTAAGCATCTTTGTATAAGAGGCTTCATCAAACTCCTTATTGTATTTAAAGTGGAAATATAAAGCGCCCGCCATCGCGAACCAGCCAAGCACGATGAGCAAGAGGAAGGTTCCAGACAAACGTCCCCAGCGAACGGAGATTTCCATCCGTCCATCGATTCCTTTTCGTTGCACGACGTAACCCAGTAGTATGGGCTTCTCACGAGTCATTGGATTTCGGGTGGTTCGTTGCCTATTCATAATACTATTTTTTTGGTTGGAGGTGACTGCAAATTGTTTTATCCAAATGGAGCCTCGCGCCAAGCTCAAATAAAGCAGACTTTCGTATTGCAGTTCCTGAGTTGGAGACCTAGGGTCTTTTGTTCAGGTGCAATTTTTGCTTTTACTTCCATCGTCTTTTCCCTTTTATCAAGTAAATTATATTTTTTCTGTCTATGAAAAACAAACAACTCTGTCTCTTTTCTATTATCTCCGCAGGTCTTTTCCTCCAGACCCTCCAGACTACTGCGAGTGCGGCACCGCTAGTGTCGATTGGTGATAATGCTGACATATTTTTCAACGGTTCATCCAGCCTTCGTTGGACTTCGAATATATTTCGTGATGAGAACAATGAAGAGTCTGACCTGAGTTGGACACTCTCTCCTGGTTTTGAGCTCAATGTCGGGCGTGGTGTCTCCAATGCTGATTTCAGCGTTATCACACGCTACGACATCATCCGCTATCAGGATAACGATCAATTGGATGTAGAACTTTTTCATATCAAAGCAGTCGGCTCTTACAAGAGTAGTCGACTCGATTTAAACGGTTCCGTTTATTTTGATGAGAATAAGTCTAGCAGTGGAGAAAACAACGTCACTAATGATTTGATCGAATATGATAACTATGGCGCGAATCTCAATGCTGAGTATCGAGTCTCCCCTAAGTTTAGCTTCGGCGCTGGAGTTCGTTACACCGAAAAAGAGTACCAGACTTTTCAGGATCGCTTCGCAGATCGCGAAACTTTGAGTGTGCCTTTAGATATATTCTACGAGTTGACTCCAAAGGTCGATTTGAGCCTTGGCTATACCTATACAAATACAGAGGTGGAAGACACGTTGACTGTAACGATTCCGGGCTTACTGGGTCGTACTGTTAGTGATTATGAAACTAATAGTCATTTCTTTAATATAGGTGCGCGTGGCAACTTGTTGCCAAAATTATCTGGTTTTTTCAAAATTGGGTATCGGACACGCAGCTCGGATGACTCGATTCGCCAAGTCGTCAATTTACCTAGCTTAGTTCCAGTGCCAGGTCCAGGTAATACCACATCAACCAATCGCGAAGACACTGGCATGCTCGGTCTGGAAGCGGATCTCACATGGTCGGCGACTCCCAAGCTGACAGTTCGTCTCGACCTTTCTCGCGACTTTGGTGTCGGTGGTGAAGGCCAGTCTACTGAAACCTCATCTGTGGATCTGAGTGGTAGTTATTCAATCAATAGCTATCTTGCAGCGATTGCGAATGCCGGCTACACGCTCCGCGACTACACGAATACTAATCGCGAGGATAACCAATACAACGGAGGCCTTCGTCTTTCGTATTCGCCAAATCAATTCTGGCAATTCAGCACTGGTTATACCTATAGCGAGAATGATTCCAATCAGTTTAATCGTAGCTACACAAATCACACCGTGGATTTGACTGCGACTCTGCGTTATTAATTTTCTTGCAACCCTTCCCCTTACTACGGGTCAAAATGCCTCATGCGTGAGGCATTTTTTTACTTTATGAAGCAGCTCTCTTTAATCACTACACTTTGTTTTTTCTTTTTAACGTCGCTCGTGCATGCTCAGGAATCTGGCGGCGAGAGTGGCGGCACTGGAGGCGGTGCTGATTCTTTCAGTTCTGGTTCCGGCGGTTCTGCTGGCGGTTCTTCCACCGGCGGGGGTGTGGGCATTGTTGTTGGTGAAAATTATATCCTCAAGCCCTCCGACGTCATTTCGGTGGGTGTCTATCAAGAGAACGACCTCGATAAGAGTGTTCGTATAGAAGGTGACGGCTCCGTGGCTCTCGCGCTGATTGGCAAAGTTAAGGTGGCTGGTATGACTGTTGGAGAAGCGCAGTCTTTAATCACAGATTTGTATAATCGTGACTATTTAGTGGATCCTCAGATATCTGTATTAGTCGTCCAGTTTTCGCCGAAAGTTGTGCACATTTTAGGTTCGGTTAATAGTCCAGGTATCGTCCAGATACCACCGGATGGTGCCCTGAGCCTAACTGAAGCGATGGCGAGTGTCCGCGGTGTCAGTCGTTTGGGCAATCCCAGGAAAATCACAATCAAGCGTGTCGACGAAGATGGGCGTGCTCGGCAGATGGAAGTCAATTTCACCCGAATTATCCAAGACCCGAATTCCAAAGACATTATTCTGCAAGAAGGTGACACGATCTGGGTGCCAGAGCGGATTATCTAACCCCATTTATTCAAAAATATGAAGAACGACTATGTAAGAGGTGGCGCAGACCCCAATGCGGGCGGCTATGGTGGTGGATACGGTTACGGCTATGGCGGAGGCTACAGTGGTGGTAGTGGCGGTGGATACGGCTATGGAGGCTATGGCGGTGGCAGCTACGGAGAAGGCGGCGGCGGTGGTCCTCAGCGCTCTTTTAAGGACTACTTCTTGATGTTTCGCGAGCGTGTCTGGTATTTGATCGTCGCGTTCTTTATTATATTTTCTGGATCGATTCTCTATACCTTTAATAAGACCAAGGTCTACACAGCCGTGTCTCAAGTACAGTTATTTCGCGATGATGCTTCCGCTCTCGGGCAAGGTATTGAAATGGAACAGAATCAGATTCGTAGCGCTGAAGACCTCAATACGCAGATTAGCTTATTGAATAGTTCAACTATTATCAAAGGCGTCGAACAGCGCCTTCAGGATGAGATGCGTGAGCGCTTTATGGCTCCCTATACGGATGCACTCAGCTTGAGTGGGCCGTTGACCCCGCTTGAGATCTTAGGGCGTAACCGTAAGGTGATTCCACAGCGCATGAGCCTAATGATCAATGTGGCCTATTCGCATCCAGATCCAATCGTCGCGGCAGAGGTGGCTAACCTTTTTGCGAAAGAGTTTATCGATTACAATTTGAAATTGAATATCGATGGCTCGATGAAGGCGGTCGAGGATCTTCGCATCCGTGCCGATCAGCAGAAAGAACGTGTCGAAGAGCTAGAGCTTAAGCTGGCGGAGTATCGCGAGCTACATAACGCGGTGTCTCTTCAAAGTGATGAAAATATTGCCGGGGCACAGCTACAGCGATTGAATCAAATTAAGCTATCAAACAAGAATTTGTACGATCAACTGGAGACTAGATGGAACCTGATTGAAACCTATCGGCGTGATGGTAATAAGCTCTGGCAACTTTCGTTTATTTCGGATCAATCTCGCGTATCTGGTTTGCTTCAACGGATTTCTGGGACTCGGATCAGTATTTCGTCTCTAAGTAAACGATATCGTGAAAAACATCCTGTCATGATTCAGCTTCTGCAGACGCTTCAGGAGGCAGAATTGGAACTCGAGGTTGCGGTTCAAAATTCAGTCGATAAAATCTACGCGGCCTATTCTGAGTCCAAGAGTAACTTCGAGATGGCGAGTCAGCGATTGGCAGAGCAGGAGAAAGAACAAATTGATCTGAGCAAAACTCGCATTGATTATAACTCACTCCTCCGTGATTTATCGGTACAGCAGAATTTTTTCCAAGCGCTTAATACGCGAATGACGACGGAGAAAGCCCAAGTTAATTTGAAAAATCCGAATGCACGTGTCGTGGACGAGGCCTTTCCTCCGCCCGAAGACCAGCCTTCTTCGCCTAATGTGGTGATGAATCTGGCTGCTGGCTTCTTTGGGGGTATTGCTGTTGGTGTGGGTCTAATCTTCGCGGTCGCATTTCTCGATGACCGTGTGAAAAGTGCGTTTGATATCGAAGGAACCATCGGCCTACCGATGCTTGGGGTCATTCCACGGATCAAAAAGCTAGACACTAATAAGAAGGCACAAGCCGTGGCTTCGAATGTAGATCGACACGTTACCGAGACTTTCCGTTCGATACATTCTGCACTCAAGTTGAACGATCAGAGTAAGAATGCTAAAATTATTCTCACGACTAGTACTGTTCCGGGCGAGGGGAAGTCTTTTGTCAGCTCGAATCTCTCACTCACATTTGCGAATCATGGTGAGAAGACGCTCCTTCTGGACGGTGACTTACGTTTGCCCAACGTTGCACGCTCGCTTCAACTCGAAAATGATTTTGGCCTGCTTGACCATATCGAAAAGGGAGTCAGCTTAGACGAGGTGATCATCAAAGAGGTTTATCCTAACCTAGATGTATTACCATCAGGCGGAAAGTCGAAGAATCCGACACAAGTGCTCAGCAGTGCTCAATTCGAAGCGATGTTTGCTGACCTGCGTGACCGTTACGACCGGATCGTGGTTGACTCACCGCCACTAGCTGCGGTCAGCGACGCTCTGAATCTTCTGCCGCTGGTGGATGGTATTCTATACGTGATCAAGTTTAACACGGTCAAGCGGAAGACGGCAGTGGTCAATGTTCGTCGCCTTTGGGAGTCGAATACGCCCGTCTTCGGAGCGATCCTCAATAATATCACGAGTTTGCTATCCAGCTACTACTATTCGAATTACTCGGATAAGGCTTATCAAGATTACTACATCCATCAGGAAGAAGAGCTTGAAGAAGAGTTGGCGGGAGATATCGAGCCTGAACTTAAGACGAAAGCATAGTTTCAGTATACATACCCCGAAGGAATTCGGGGTATTTCTTTATCTACCCAAAATGATGAAAATCGTGATCGCCAGAGCGATGCGATACCATGCGAACAGCGCCAGTCCGTGTTTACTTAGATAGCTGACCAACCATTTCACTGCGAGTGCGGCTGAGATGAATGCAACCAAGCACCCGGCCAGCACAGGGCCGATCTCAAGTGCGCTGAGCATCTTTGAGCCATCACTCAACATTTTATATCCAGAAGCAGCGCTGAGCGTTATCAAGCCCAGTAAAAAGCTAAATTCCGCTGCGTGCTTTGGTGAGAGTCCTGCAATATAGCCGCCTACGATTGTAGCCATTGAACGGCTCGTCCCTGGCCACATGGCGACGCACTGGAAGAGGCCAATCATTACAGATTGGCGAATAGAGAGATCGTATATCCCTGGGCCATCTTCAGGGCTGGTGGCACTTCTTTGGCCATGTTTCCGCCATTTCTCGACGACCAGCATAACGATTGCGCCTACGACGAGCGCTCCCGCCACGGCTCTGATATTGTTCCCCAGTTTGGCTTCGATCCAGTCGTCGAGAAGCAATCCTAAGATAGCAGCTGGCACGAAAGCACAGACTAGATTGATCGCTAGCTTACGACCTTGCGGATTCTTTCCTAGGCAGCCGAGCAAGATTTGGAGAATGGTCTGCCAATAAAGGAATATGACTGCGGCGATCGCACCAGCTTGTATGACAATAACATAGGCGTAGGCTGCTTCGCCCATAGTGTAAGGGCGAGGGTTCGCATTCTCGCCATCATAGATAAGAATCAAATCACCTTTGTCATCACGAATCGGGGTGTCCGTATCTAAGCCTAGAATCGCGTTCGTCAAGATGAGGTGGCCTGTCGAGGAGACGGGGAGGTATTCCGTGATTCCTTCGACGACGCCTAAAATTATGGCATCACTGTAACTCAAGTTGGCCGACTCGGCGTTCCCCTCTGCATCGGCGAGCGGTTCTCCTATGTCGCTAGCTGCGGATGCGCTAGTCACTAAGATGCAGCACCATGTAAGAAGGCAGAGTCTGAAGGTCATGGGGGAGGAAATTAGCTTAAGTCAGTCCGATGGGAAGCAACAAAAGAGTCTATTTCAGTGAGTCCTGTTTTTGAGCCGTGCGGAATATGCTTGTGCAGAATCACGGAACGCTTTGCTTGTAAACCACCTAGATGCAAGAAATCGAACAACTTACGAGTACCATTCTAAATGGAGAAGACCTCAGCGCTGAAGCAGCGGGTTGTGTGGCCTCATTATTGGCTTCGGCTCAAGTGGATTTAGCAGCGAAACAAGCATTCCTGATCGCGCTCTCTGATAAGGGTGAGACGGCGATCGAGGTAGCTGCGTTTGCGGCAGCCTTTCGTGCGCTCGCCCTAGATCCGGGTGTTGAGGCATGGGCAGCTCAAGCGATCGATGTCTGTGGCACTGGTGGCGATGGATCGAGCACTTTTAATATTTCTACGGCGGTCTCTTTTATCGTCGCGGCTGCGGGTGTCCCTGTTTTTAAGCATGGCAATCGATCAATCACCTCAAAGTGTGGCAGTGCAGACCTGATCGAAGCGCTTGGAATTCGTCTGGATGCGTCGCATGAGGTGCTGCGCAAGTCACTCGAGGAATTGAATTTCTGTTTCTTTTTCGCACCCGCATTTCATCCAGCCTTCAAGGAAATTATGCCTGTGCGTAAGGCATTAGCGGAGCAGGGACGCCGCTCGATTTTTAATTTGCTCGGGCCATTGATCAATCCTGGGCGCCCCGCCTATCAGTTGATGGGCGTCTTTGCGGATCGATGGGTGGAACCAATTGCGGATGCACTGGATGAAATTGGCCTGAAAGCGGGGCTAGTCGCTCACTGCACCCCTGAGCCTGGCCTGGCCCTGGACGAACTCAGTTGTGTGGGGCGTAATCATATTGCCGGCTTCGGATCTTTTCGCGGGCACCGTGGCGACTTGAAGCCAGAGGAAGCGGGGCTGGCAATTTGTGATCTTGATTCCTTGCGAGGGGGCGATGTCGACGAGAATATTGCAACTTTAAATACGATCTTTGATGGACGGCAGGACAAGGTGTCGGCGGGTTTGATTAATAGCATATTGCTTAATGCAGGAGCGGCGCTATGGATCGCTGGGCATAGCGCAGATTTGACAACAGGTGTGGTTCTAGCGCGTGAGGTCGTGGAATCTGGCCGAGCTCGTCAGTGGCTGAACCAGGCTCAATCATTTTACGCTAATAGTTAACAATCTATCTTATGGCTAAGTATTTCGGAACAGATGGTATCAGAGGGCGTTTTGGGGATTCATTGATGTGTCCAGAATTTGCCTACCGATTTGGATGTGCTCTTGGGAATTACCTCAGTAAAGTGCGCCCCCCAAAGACGCTCCATGTTGTCATTGGTCGAGATACGCGTTCCAGCGGAGTCGCTTTATGCGATGCTCTGATTTCTGGGCTAAATCGACATGAGATATATGTGCACAACGCCAGTGTCGTGCCGACTCCCGCTGTCGCTAGAGCCGTGCTAGACCAGCAAGCAGACCTCGGCATCGCTGTCACTGCTTCGCATAACCCTTCTTGCGATAATGGGATCAAACTATTCGATCACCTCGCTTCTAAGTTGGACGATGCGCAAGAACTCTTGATCGAGTCGCTTCTGGACGAAGAGCCCGCTCTTACGGCAGATTTGCCAGAGCCTAAGTCTTATCCGTTGGACGCCTCGAGTTTTTACATCAATTACCTGAGATCTTTGATGGATGAGGATTGCCTTCGTGACTGGCGCATCGTGCTGGACTTGGCTAATGGGGCAACGGTGGAGACGACACCCGCAGTTTTTCGGCGCTGGGGCGCGACATTGCACTTGATCGGAGATAAGCCCGACGGTGAGAACATCAATGATGGGGTGGGCAGTGAATGTCCTGCGCAACTCGCTGGGGCCGTCCTTGAGCATGGCGCTAATATCGGTATCGCTCACGATGGCGATGGCGATCGGCTAGTGGTCTGCGATGAAGGTGGCACAATTGTAGAGGGTGAAATTATTCTCGCGCTATTTGGTCGCTACGCAATCCAGACTGGCGCGCTGAAGTCGGGTATTTTGGTTTCAACTATTCACAGTAACTTAGGCTTAGACTACGCGCTGCGCGATGTTGGGGGGCGGGTTGAACGAGTTGACGTCGGTGATCGCAACGTCGCCAAGCGTATGCGCGAATTGGGCGCGAATATCGGAGGGGAATCCTCCGGACACATCATCTTTTCTGATTTCGCGACGACGGGAGATGGCCTCCTGGCTGCGATCAAAATCATAGAATTGATGCGAAAGACAGGTAAAACACTGTCCGAAATGCGACAAGAGGTCTCACTTTTTCCGCAGTGCACTCAAAACCTGAGAGTCGCCGAAAAATTGCCCCTAGAAAATTTACAGTCCTTGCAGTCTGCCATTGCTAGAGTCGAGCAGAGCTTTGGAGATCAAGGTCGCGTCCTCGTCCGATATTCTGGGACGGAGCCCAAACTCCGGCTTTTAGTCGAAGGTAAGGAGGCAGTTCAGGTCGCCAAAGCGCTAAAAAGCATTGAAACCGCAGCTCGCGAGGATCTAGACGTAATTGACAGTTGACCCTTCGTCTCTTACTCCGCAGCTATTAATAGTTTATATATCATGGAAGAAGTTGCCCTCAAAGATCTCGATACCCGCCTACAAAAGCAGATTGAAAATGCTCGTAAGGCGGTTGATAAAAACCCAAGCTACGCGGTTGATATTCTAACCAATATTGTCGGCCGTAACCCCGCTTGCCTGGATGCGCGTAAAATCCTACGCCAAGCCCAGCAGCGCGCGACAAAGGGCAAGACGAAGGGCTTGGGCGGCCTGCTTTCTAAGATGACGAGTATTCCGTTCTCAATGGGTAGTGAGTCGAAAATCAAGAAAGACCCCAAAAAGGCGATGGAGTCTGCGGAGCAAATGCTCAATGCGAACCCCGAAAACGTCACAGGCCACAAAGTGCTTGGAGCCGCCGCAGAGGAATTGGAGCTCAATTCGACAGCTGTGTTCGCCTACGAGGCAGTGCGCAAGCTGGAGCCTGCGAATACCGAGAACATCAAGGCGCTCATGGCGGTTCATATCAAAACTGGTAACAGCGAAGAAGCGATTCGTATTGGTGATGCCGCCTATCGAGCCAATCCCGCAGACGATGAAGTGCAGGCACTTATCAAAAAAGCCTCAGTTGAGCAGACGATGGAAAAGGGGAAGTGGGAAGAAGATAAGAGCTTCCGCGAGAAACTTAAGGACGAAGGTGAGTCTCAGAAGCTCGAGCAAGCCGGTCGGGCTAAGACTGGTGAGTCTGGCCTCCGCGCGCAAATCGAAGAGGCCAAGAAGGGCGTGGCTGAAACACCTGACAATATGAATTTCTATCGCGAGCTTGCGTCCAACTATCGCAAGCTCGGTGATTATGATAATGCATTGGAGTGGGTCGGTAAGGCACGTGAGCTAGAGGCTGGTCGTGCCGATGTGAATCTTGAGCGCATGGTTGGCACGCTGAAGCGTGAGAAAATGCAGAAAGAGATCACTGATGTTGAGGAACGGCTTGAGGCCAACCCGGAAGACCCTACGGCCAATGCCGAACTCGAGAAGCTACGCGCTGAAGAGCGCGCCTTCCGTCTTGAGCAGTGCGAAGATCTTGTTCAGCGCTATCCTAATGAATATAGCTATCGTTACGAGCTAGGTGAGCTATACTTTGAAGATGGTGAAACTGACAAAGCGATTAAAGAGTTACAAATGGCCCAGCGTAGTCCGAAGGTGCGCGTAGCGGCTCTCATCCTGCTGGGTAAGGCTTATTTGGCCAAAGGCTTCCACGATCTTGCAGCGGAGCAACTCACGACTGCGAAGTCTGAGATCCCTGGCATGACTGACCAGAAGAAGGACGTGCTTTATGAATTGGGTTCTGCGTATGAGCAGCAAGGTGATATGGATAAGGCCATGGTTGAATTTAAAGCGCTCTATGGTGCAGATATTTCATACCTGGATGTTGCTCAGAAAATCGACGATTTCTACTCGAATAAGTAGTCGATCTAAAGGTGCTTTAAAGCCAGTTTTTTGAGGGGAGGCGCCACGCTTCCGCTCATCTACGTATTTCTACGTATTTGCATGTTGGGGCATTCTCTTCTCTTTGTCCGGGAGAACACGCAGTTCATTTGTAAATATCTTTTAATTAAGAGCTTTGAGCAGTATTCGTGAGGCTTTTATACTTGCTCAGCTCTTTTTGCAGGGCAAAGTTTCAGATTGTGCGTAGTCATCCACTAACCTACCATATCTTACCTACAACAGCGGTAACTACTCAGGTCTTTTTTAAGAAGACTGTATAAAATTGAGTTAGAGCTTGTACTTTTAAATCTTCAGGTTTCTCTAAGGGCTGTGAATTCAAATGAACGCGAAGAACTG
>Ga0222632_1000094_pt1 | contig 72696 bp, 61 predicted proteins | sample AntAcemetageno46_FD_179828 | JGI IMG/M metagenome (GOLD analysis project Ga0222632, IMG submission 179828) | Saline water microbial communities from Ace Lake, Antarctica - #46 | ecosystem: Environmental > Aquatic > Non-marine Saline and Alkaline > Saline | place: Antarctica: Ace Lake | collected...
TAAATTAACTAATTAAATATTGGTAATTTACATTAAATTAACTAATTAAATATTGGTAATTTACATTAAATTAACTAATTAAATATTGGTAATTTACATTAAATTAACTAATTAAATATTGGTAATTTACATTAAATTAACTAATTAAATATTGGTAATTAAATATTGGTAATTTACATTACATTAAATTAATTAATTAAATATTGGTAATTTAATTAATTATTCAGTTTATTCAGTCATCATTTTTATATCTGAAGTGTTAACTTCTGATTTAACATGTACTTTAGTCTCATTTTCTTTGTCACTCAACTTATTATTTGAATCAGTTGTATGAGCACTAGAGCTTTCATAATTTAATTCACTGTCATCACTTATATTAGAATCAGGCAATGAATCTTCTGAATCTTCTGAAGCTTCTGAAGCTTCTGAAGTTACATCAGTTTCAGAAGTTTCTGGTTCTTTTGCTTTATGTTGTTTAGTTTTTTTAGATTTTTTAGATTGTTTGGATTTTTTAGATTGTGTGGATTTTTTAGATTTTTTAGATTGTTTGGATTTTTTAGATTGTTTGGTTTTTTTAGCTCCTCCTTTCATTAAATAATTATACATTTCTGAGGAGATAAAAGTGGATGTATTTGATATTTCATCATCTGTTTCATCCTCAGCTCCTCCTCCTTTTTGTTCCATTTTAGAAAAAATATTAGCAAGTCCTAGTGATTCATCACTATCACTATCATTATCATATTTATCAAAACCTCCCATTTGATTGACTGGTATATTTTGAATAACTTGTTGAACTTGGGTTCCTAGTTTAAATCCTCCTGGTAAAGTAGAACTAATATTATCATAATTAGCATTATTTAAACCAATAGTGTCAATAGAGCTAGATTTATTTCCCATATAATATGGTTTAGATAATTTTCTAAAGTATTATTTAATTTCTAGTTTTATTTTAATGGAAGAATACATCTTAATATTTGTTGTAATTATTGTTGTTTATCTCAGTATTTTTTATAATTATGGTAAATTATCATATGTTGAGTCATATTATGATGGAAAGGAATATTTAGTTCAAAATACTTCTCATAAACAAGAATCAGCAATTTTATTATCCCAAGTTACAGAAAGATTATTTTATTTAAGAAATTATTTAATTGAAAATCAACAAAATTATCCTGATTTTACAGAATATATTTTATTGTTAGAAAATAATTTTACGAGAGAGAGAACACAAATTTATGAAGGTGATGGTGAAAATAATTTAACTTCATATTCTGTAAATAAAGGAGAAGAATTAGTATTTTGTTTGGGAAGTAAAGAAAAAAATAAATTACATAATATAAATTTATTAATATATGTAGCTATTCATGAAATGGCCCATATGGCTTGTCCTGAAATAGGTCATGGATTGCTTTTTAAGAAAATTTTTAGATTTTTAACAGAAGAAGCAATTAATATAAACTTATATATAAAAGAAGATTATGGGGAGAATCCGGTGGAGTATTGTGGGATGAAGTTAACATCAACAATTCTAAGTTAATTTATTAATAAATATTATATGAATAAATTAACTTTAAATTTTTATCTTAGACTTTATAATTAATGATATATGCTCCATTTAAATTAGTACATAATTTTAAAAATAATTATGGCAGAACTCAATATATGATATATATTTTTATAGGTGATATTTCAGATGAGATTTTAAAAATTTTAGATCGTTTTAAAAATGTAGAATTTAGTAAAACTTTGGAAATTATTTCTAATAAAGATATTAAAATCTTAGAAAAGGAATATGGTAATGAATGGTATAAGTCATTTTTTTATTCTAAACATATAGCTTCTCAAATAAAAAAAATAAATAATAATAAATTATTTTTAAATAAATTAAAAAGTAAATTTTCAGAAGAATGGATTAAATCACATATTGTTAAATTTAAAAGTCAAAAAAAAGATATTCTATTTTCATTTGAATCAAAATATATACAAGATTTAAAAAATAAAAAAATTAATATTGGAATTAAAAAAGAGATGGACTATCGAACTCATTTAATGAAACAATCTGGTGGTAATAAAGATAAATTAGAAAATATTGATGCAGAAACTATTGATGATTTTAGTGATAGTGATGATGATGACGATAAAAATATAAATGATGATAACCAAATAATTGATTTTGATAATATTGAAATGAATGATGAAGAAATTAATATTACTAATTTAGAACAAATAAATCAAGGGATAGAACTAAAAGAAACAGAAAAAGAAGTATCTAAAACTGCCGATTTACTAGCAAAAGCTTTAAATGAGAAGAACTGGGAGAAAAAAGAGTTAAAAGAAAAAACAAATTACAATAATAAATTGGATGAAAATACTTTTGATATGGAACTAGAGAACATTTTTATTAAAGAATATATAACTAAAACCTTCATTTATCCAGATGATAATATTCAAATGGTTAGAAATAAAATTACTTTTGGAGTTCCTATGAATCCTAAATTTGGTGATAATTTGGCTATATTGCCTTCACGAATGTATTTATATTCTAATTATTTTATTAATAAAAAAGAAGAATATATTATGATAGGTCAAAAATGGATAAGAAGAAATGAGCTTTTAAAAATAGATGTTATTCCAAATTCAAATTTAAAAACTTATGAAAATTTGAGGGGAAATTTAAGATATTTACGTGATAGTTTTGGTGTCAAGATGAAAAGGGAGGATGATGAAGATTTAATTTTACGTGATTATGCAGATTTTATGACAATGAATGAAATATTTTTTACTGATGTTTATACTAGTTTAGGAGTAGATTATAATCCACAGGCACAAGAACTAAAAAATTTATATGATGTTTATATTTCTGTTTATTATCCTTTTTTAACTTATTTAAATTTTGAAAATATAATAGGATTTTTAAATAGAAATAAAGAACAAGAAAAAAAATTTATTGAGATTCAGAATCGAACTATAAGAACTGATATTAAATTAGAAAGTGAAATAACTGATTTAATTTTTGACACTAAAAAGAATGAAATGGATAAAATTAATAAAAATTTCAGTGATAATTATATTCTTCATGCTATTATTCATGTTAATATGACATCTGATAATAATATAACTGGAACTATTTTAGAAGATAAATTTAATTTATATGATATATTTGATTCATTTATTGTTGATGATAGTTACCCTTTTATTCAATTTAATTCTATGGAATCAGGATTAACTTATAAATTTTATCAAGAAGCAAGTATTATAAACAAACCTGAAATTATGTCTAAATGGTTCGAAAATGCTCCTTATGGTTTAAGTATTAAAAAAGAGTATGAGCCAGGAAATTATATATCTTTTAATATAAATGAAATTGGTAGAATTGAATATAAAATTACTTGGAGAGAAGAAGATAAAACTACAATTGAAATTATTAAAAAAACATATGAACAAGTACGAGAACTTATTTATAAAATAAATAATGAAACAACTAAAGTTAAAATGATTATACCTGAGGATGATAGATTTACTTATGCTTTCGTAAACACAATTTTAAAATTTAAAATATCTAATACAAAACCAATTTCACATAATGATTTATCTAATTTTGCTAGATACTTTTTCCCTTTTGTTTCTCTTGTAATTGATCCCAAAAAAAGGGAAAGCAAAATTAAAAAAATATCTAAATTATCTAAATTTGGTACTTATCTTAGATATAAAAGAATTAGCAGATATGAAAATAAAATAAGAACACAGATGAAAATTTTATATTTTATTCGAAATTTTGAATTTACAGATAGAGAATTAATTGATGAAGTTGCTAAACAATTTAATATGACTTTACCAGATGCAGCCAAAGAATTAGATATAGTAAGAGATAAATATGGAAATTTTATAAAAAAATCAAGAAAAGTTCTAAAAAAACTTAAAAATTTACCAAAAGCTAAACCTCCTGGTATTGGTGTTGATATACAAGGTAGAAATGCAGAGAATTATAAAGTTAGAATTACTGGTGCTAGAAATAAAAAACAATTAGTTGAACTTGTTGATTTTATTAAAATTTTAATTTATTTATATGAACAAACTTATTTAGAGAAAAAAGCAAAATTTCAAAAAATTAAAGAAAAACTTAAAAAATTAAATAACATTGCTATGCTAAGAAATAAAGTAAGAGAATTAGTTAATTATGATAATGAAGTTACCAATATTAAAGCATTAATTGCTATGGACAAAAATAGATTAGGTTATAAACCTAATGAGGGTGAAAGTCAATATACACGATTATGTCAAAACAGTGGTGAAGATAAAAAAAGACAACCTGCTATTATTTCATCTACTAATACTAAAGAATTGCTTAAAAAGGGTTTCAAATATGATAAAGTATCTAAAATGTATTTATTAAATCATAGGGATAAAGATAAGAAAAAGAATATATTACTTCGTGCAATTCCTTTATCTGCTGAAAATGGAAAAACTAATTATTTCTATTGTGATCCAGACGTAAATAAACATCATAAATATATAGGATTTTTAGTGAGAGGAAATAATCCAGATGGTTTATGTTTACCATGTTGTTTTAAAAAAGATCAATATGTAAGTGGAAATAATATTAAAACAAATTATTTTAAAAAATGTATTGGAGAAGTTAAAGATTATAAAGTAGAAAAAAAATCATTAGATGATATTGAAGATAAATTATATATTTTACAAGAAACAAATAAAGTTCAAGAAGGAAGATTTTTATTTTTGCCTAAATATTTAGATATATATTTTAATAAATTATGGAACAGATTAATTACTATTAATAATCACTATATGACATCATCTGAAACAGGTTATTTTTTGAAATTCACTGTTAAAGATAAAAAATATCATTTCTTGGCAAGTATTTCTGTTGTATTAAATTTGACATTTGATGAAATAATTATAAAATTAATTACTTTTATGAAAAAAAAAGAAAATTCAAAGTATTTTTATTTTTTAAATAATGGTTCAATTAGTAGTAGATTTAATAATTTAGAAACTTATCTTGCATTTATTGAATCTAAAAAATATTTAGATTATGAAGTTATTGGTGAATTAGTTGCATTACCTGGTGTTATATATCCTGGAGGAATAAATTTTTTTATTTTTAATAAAAAAGAAACAGATAATGAAAAATTTAATTATCATTTAGATTGTTTAAATGATGAGAATGAAAAATTTTTACTTAAAAAAGACACCAATAATATTTTTTTGATTAAAGAAGGTATATATTATTTTCCTATATTGAAAGTTAAAAAAAATAAAGATGATAAAAAAATATTATTAATTAAAAAATTTAATTATATTGAAGAAAAAAATAATATAGTAAATCAACTTCGTAATTTATATCAAACCAGTTGTAATGAAAATGTTCTAAATATTATTTCTATATCCTCAAGTTATACTGCTAAAAAAGTAATAGAAATATTTAAAGACAAAAAAGTAATTAATCAATATTTAGATTCAAATAGCAAAGTTAGATATTTAGAATTTAGTGATTTTATTATACCAGTTTATCCAAGTGGAATGGATTATAATTATTCTTATTCTTTCAATGAAATAAAAATTAATAGTTTAAAAGATATAATTTATCATAATAACACAATTAAAAGTATAGACAATAGTTATCAAATTAATAAAATTATTTACTCAGAAAAGAAAAATGATTGTTATAATATTACTGCTGTTTTATTTAATAATAAATTAATTTTACCAGTTAAAAAAGAAAAAATGAAAGAAAAAGAAGCTAAAAAACTTAATATTAATTTAATTAGAAAACCCTTAGAAACAGAGATTGATAGAAAAATTTTAGATAGAAATATTATAATTGATGATAAAAAAATTAAAATTAATTATGAAAAATATATTGATGAAGGATATAATATTTTTAGATTTGAATTAAGCAATTATCTATTAAAATATTCAAATGGGAAAAAACAAATTATTGAAATTACTAGAAGTCAATTAGATGATAATGAAAAAACTAGAAAACTAAAAAGTTTATTAGTATCTTTGATAAATCCTAAATTATCTAAATTATTAAAAGGAGGTTCTGTTAAAAATCAAGTGCATTTAATGACTTCTCTTACTAAACCAAAAGATCTAACTAATTTTAAAATTAAAAATACTAGAGACTACTGTCTTATTAACAAAAATGAAAATAAATGTAATAGTAACCCTTATTGTGCTTGGACTCAAGGTAAATGTTATTTTGCACTGGAAGATTATATCATAATTGAATATATTAATAGAATAATTCAAGAAATTATACAAGATTCTCTTAATTTTAAAGAATTGATACAAGAAGATAATTATTTTGTGTCAGATATTGTTAATACAAAAGATTTTACTCAGAGAGATAAACAAAAAGTTTTAAAAGCAGATAATTTAAGTTTAGGTAAAATTATGAATAAAATTTTTGGTGAAAATTCATTACCCGAAATTGGTAAAAGAAATGCTAGTAAATTAAATATTAATTCAGATAATCATCCTGAAATAGAACAAATTGGAAAACAATATTCACAAGAAATTATTTCTAATAAAGATTCAGTTATCAGAGGTTTTGTGAATGGTTTATATTGGTTGAAAAATCCTTTATATTCAGTAAACAGAAGAAATTTAGGTTATCATTCTTTAATTCAAAATAAATTAACTCAGTTAATTAAAGCTAAAATTATTGATTTTGTTATAAATTCATCTAAAAATAAAAAAATACTTGATCAAGTTAATAAATATAAAGATATTAAAGAATATTTTATAAAACCATCACAATTAGGTAGTAAATTATTGAATTTTTCTAAAAATAGAATTAATACTAAAGGAATTTTTGAATTATTTATTTTAAATAAGATTTATGAAATACCTATTTTAGTATATGATAAATATAACAATTTCTATTTAGGATTTGACAAAGAAATAATTAAAGATAAAAAATTATTAGACAAATTATCACAAAATAATAATTTGATTAAATTAAGATTAGATATAACAGAAGATATTAAAACTCCTAGAAAAGTATATGTTATTTACTAAAAATTTTCAACAACTTTTAATTTCAATTCTGTATCTAAATTTATAAATGTTGAATTAGATGTTAATAATTCTTTTATATTAACATTTTTTTTTATTGCTTCAGCAAAAAATTGCTTTTTCATTTCTTTTTGTTCTGGTTTTTGTCCTTGTTTTTTTACAAGTACAAGAGGAGGAAATCCACCTTTAATTCTTTCCATTATAAAATATGATTTTATTATATTTTATAATTTAAACAAATTTAGTTAACAAATTTACTATGTATAATACTAAAATAAATTCTGCTACTGAAGTTATAAATTTACCTAATCTAAATGTTGTTCCATATAATTTAATTTCAAAATTTATTAATCTTTTTCCATCACCTTTTCCATCACCATCTATATCAAAATCAATTATTGGTAAAATTATATTTTCAGTTAAAGAATCTGATATTTTGGCAACATGTCCTGCTATAATTGTTATTAATATTGAAGTTAAAATATCATTTTTACTTATTTTTTCTAATAAATTTTCTAACATATAAATTAAGATTAGAAAAATTTTTTATAACAAGTATTAATATGGATTTAATACCACTATTTTTTAAAGAATATGACGAATCAAACTTTACACACTCTAAATTAATTAATAACTACTCTCATCAACAAATTAATCAACCCAATAAATCATTAAATGCTGTTCAATTTACTAATTCAAAAGAAAATTTTATTTTATCTTCTGAATATATAGGAATATTTATGAAAGAATCAAATATATGGGTATGGAGTTGGGCTTCAAATGTAAGCAGAAGTTTTACTCCATTATCTAGTAACCTTATTAATTATGCTTTATCATTTGAAGAAGATAAAATAAATAGAGAAGATTTTTCTTTAATTAGATCTATGTTAGTTAACTCTAGAATTAAAATACAGAAAACTTATAATCTTGAACTATTACTTGGAATGATTTTGCATATAACTAAAGGCATATTTATAGTTCCAATTGAAAAAAAACTTAAAAATCAAACAGTTATTTATTATTTACTAATAACAGATATTAATAAAAAAATAATTAATTTAAAACCCAAAATATACAAATAGCAGATGAGCCGTATATAGTACACCAAATACAATCAACATAAGTACTGTTGAACAAAATAGACACTTCTCTCTAGAATAATTCATCCTATCCGTTTTGCTTCTATTAACAATCATCATTCTATTCGTATCATTATGTCTAAAAACAAAAATAACATATTCAATATTATAGGTATCATTTGTGTTAGGATTAAAAACAGCAAAACCATCTTGTACATTATCTACAACCTTTAGATCTGTTGGAGTCATTTGGTCAAAAGAAGAATCACGAGTTGAATTAGTACGATCAAAATAGAAATTATAAGGAGAATCAGATTGATCCAAATCATCGCCACTATAAGAATCATATGATGGATCTACATAGTAAGTAAAGTTATTAAGTGATGGGGAATGGGCCATCATATTAATAGTATTAATATAAGAGGTAACATTTGAAATATTCATAGATATTATATAATTACCACATAAAATAATAATTTCAATTTTTTTAAACTATCACATAATAAAATTATTATATGATGCTAATTAAAGCAAATAATAAATCAAGTTCGCTTTACTCTTGCCATATGAGGGTTTTCCTTCTCTTCCGTAACAGGAATCTGCTCAGCAAACTTAAACGTTACAATTGCATCTACAAGTACATTGATAGTACTGATAAACAGCTTCCATTCACTCTTGGTAAAAGTCTTGCCTGTCTTTACTCTGTAAATTAGATCACTCTTAAATACAGGAAGAAGTTCAGTCATTCTTGAAGCAACTAGAACATCATTCGACTTCTTCGACTTCTTCAACTTCTTCGACTTCTTTACTTCTGTTAGGATTCCTCTGAATCTAGTTTCCATTCCCTTAATCTCTTCAACAAGACCAAGACAGCGAATTAGTACATCTACATGAGGGCGAATAATTTCAAAATCAGCATCATGGTTGTCAATGGAAGTGAACGTCACACTTGTGTTCTTTGCTTCAGGATGAGAGTCATACCGTGTTCCCTCTTCTGGAACAATTGTACTATCTGATGGAACATTGATCCACATGTTTGCATGATATGTCGGATAAACACTGTCGGTTGTTTCCTCCCAAATGGTAATACGATCACACATGCTCAAATCGGTATCATCATCCATATAATAATCATCATCTCTATATGTAGGAAACATTTCATATGTAGGAAACATTTCATAGTTTTCAATTGTAAATACATTCTTAGAATAAGACATAATTTATATATTTAAGGTTTACTAATATTAAATATTTCAATTTGTATTAAAAATCTAATATTATTTAATGTTGCCTGAAACCTTGGTTATTTTACTTTTTTATTTAGGATTTAAAAATTATTCTCCAAAAGTTAAAAAAACACATTTAGAGTCCGAGACAGATAAACTTAAAAAATTATTAGATAATGAAATACAACAAAGAATTGAAACTGAAAGAGAATTAAGAAACGAATTAGCAAATAAAGATAGAAAAACAGCAACGGATATAATGGCTCCTCCTGTAAGAAGACTTCCAAGAAGACAAATTGCTCCTAAAAGAATACAAAAACATTTTAATAGTGCAACACAAGGAGTTCCTGAAAATTATCAATATGTGGGCAACTTAGTTAGAGATGATGATGGAAAAATTCTACCTTTATTTGGCAGAGAAGATCATCCTCGATCTAATTATTGGGAATATTATATAATTTTTAATGAAAATGATAATTTTGGGATTAAAATACCAGTAACCGGAAATAAACCAATAAAAGAGTTAGAAGAAGACGAGGAAATAAATGTGCCTTATTTTCAAGGAAATAAATTTAAATATAAACCTTTTGAAATGGAAAGAATTAGATATAATCCATATAATTATTAAATATAATAATATAAATATAATTAATAATGAATATAATTCTATTATTACTTGGGTTAATTACAGGTATTGTATTAATTTTCCATATGAAGGTAAAATATCATGGTGTTAATAGTAATTGGTTTATTAGTGAGTTTCCTGATGTAAAAAGAGTTATAATAAAAAAAAATGAAAATGATTTAACTTAATTAGCTAATATTAAATTATGACACTAAGTTTAAGAGATTTTGGCTATACAATAAAAGAAGTAGATAATGATAATTTAATTATATCTTTTATTAAGAATATATTAAATGATATATCACCCAGTGTGACCAGTCAATTTTTAATACAAAATAATATAAATGAAGAATTAATAAATAAGATAAAAAAAGAGTTAACTCTTGATTTTATGAGTAAAAAACAAAAATTTATCAATATAGATCTAATAAATATTGATAATTTTATTATAGATAATTTATCTAAAGTTAAAAAAATAGAAATTAATTTTGGCTTATATAAAAGTAATGATAATCGTTTATTTGGAAATGGTGAATTAGTTAATCATTATATAGATTTAATTAATAATTTATTACTGTCATCAGAAGAAGTAAAAAATTTATTTCAAACATTTTTTGATAATTGTTTAAAAGGTAATTTAGAAAAAATAAATATTTTCAATACATTACAAGAATTAGAAAAATATAATCAAGTAATTTTTGAAGAATTCAATTTAATAATTCAAAAACTTGTTAAGAATATTAATGTTGAAATTAATTACAAATTACCTAAATATTTACAAGATATTAATAATTTTAATCAGTTACAATTAGTAATTATTAATCTTAAAAAACTGTTTAATTTTTACTTTCCTAAAAAAAAATATAATGAAATATTGAGATCTGTTGTTATTAAACAATTGAAACAAGTAGATTTAGTTTTAACTCATTCTATTAAAATTAATTCTTTACATGGCTTATCTTTTTTAGAAATTTATCAGAAAAAAATTATAACTAATTTAAAGTTAGCTTATACTGCAAATAATGATTATTTAACATATCTTTTTAATAATATAATTTCTAACTATTTCAACTTTATTACATTTAATCCAAAATTAAATATTGAACAATTAATAAATATGTACCATGAAGAAAAAGTTAACCAAAAATATAAGTTTTTCATTCCCCATATTATTAATATTTTAGAAAAAATGTCAAAAAATCACAAGTTTCACTTGAAAATAAATTCTTATTTTTTAAAAAATTTACAAAATAAAAATATAACTGGTACCATATCTGATTGGTTAATTAGAATGAAAAATATAGAATTTTTTATTATATCTCTTCAAACATATATTTCATTAAATATCTGGAAAATATCAGAAATTGAAGTTAATAACTTACTTGAATTCTTTAAAAAAATAAAATCTAATTCAATTGATAAAGTTGTTACAATGTTAACTAATTTAAATCAATCTTATAATTTTTCTAGGGAACTTGAAACATTTAATCAACAAATATATATATTTTCTCCAGGTGTATGGGATTATGTATTTCAAGATGAATCATTTAATAGTAATGATATCGCACCAGATCATCCTTTTTTAAATGAATTAACTGTTTTAAATAATAAAGTTTTTCATGAAAATTCTAAATTAAATTTATATCTTTTAAAAGGATCAATTAAATTATTGTATCAAGAAAATAATAAAAGTTTGACAATTACTTGTTTGCCCGCTCAAGCATTTGTATTAAAATATTTAGAAGATAATTCATACTGTTTGAATGATCTTAAGAATAGTATTTTAAAAAATATTGACCAAAAAAATTTTGATCATCTAATTAAAACTTTGAAAGATTCCAAGTTAATATATTTAGAAAATAATAATGTTTATTTGATGAAAGAACTCCCCTGTGTTGGTGACATAAATATTGCTGATAAATTTTTTATTATTACTAATTTAGAAGAAAATATTGAAAAAGAAATAGAAAAACAATATGCTTTAACAATTAAGGAAAGATCATCTGCTTTAATTAAACATTATCTTAAAATTAAAAGTACAAGTAAAAATGAGGTTTATCTAAAACTTGTAGATACATATCAAATTAATACAAAAGAATTTAATGATATTATTGATTATATGGTTAAAATGGAATATATTGAGTGTGTTGATAATAATTTATTTAATCTTTTATAAAAATTGATAAAAAAACTTTAATTTAATTAAATGAATAATTATGCTTAATTCGTTAGAAAATTATGTTTCTACTAAAAAATTTAATAATCCTTTTATTCAAGGTGGAATTAATAAACCTGATTCTGATATATATCCTGAGGAAGAAATTTCTATTCAAACATTATATAAATATTATCAAACAGTGTATTTATTGCTACCTCTTAAACATCTTGATGCTCAATTAATGAATTTTGTTTTAGATGAAGACACATTATTTAGATTACAAAAATCTTTAATTATTGTACCAAAAAAAATTAAAATGATGAGAATCCCAATTTTGTATGAATGGGGAAGAACAATTAATAAAAAATTTATAGAAAAGTGTCATTTAGGATCCATTACTTACGAGTCATTATCTGAAAAAATATTAGTGTTACCAATGTTTACTTTTCCTTATGATCAAATGAGTCCATTTATTGAATTATTTAAAAATAAAGATTGGTTAAATGAACTAATTCTTAATTTTAAATTAGCTGAATATTTTAAAATTTCTTCTAATTATGCGGAATTAAGAAATCAGCTTGAATATACTCCAATTACACATTGGTCAAAAGAAAATAATTGTAAAATTAATTCAAGTAATCGTTTTCAAATGAGATTTTTCAGATGGCAATTGTATCATTCAAATAGTGATAAATTAAAAACTCTAGATGAACTTAAAAAATATAATGTAAAAGATGATAATTATTTATCTATTTTTTTCAAAACACATGGAAATTTAGATTCTAAATTTACACCAATTAATTTTAAATTACACAAATTACCAAAAGTTATAAATACTTTTACTAATGATCAATTTAATAAATTTATGTTATCGCTTAAAAATAAAGAAAGATTTAATCTTTTTAATACTATTTTAGTATCTCCAGAATATTGCAGTCTTATTATGAAAAATGAAATTATATGGGATATAATGAAACCAATGATAAATAATTCTTTACCCCTATATCGTTATCTTCTGTTTTATACTTATTTAACTTTATATCTCCAAGAAAATATTAAAAAAACTTATTTAAGACAGACAGACTCAAGTATAATTCCAATAAATGTTGCTTCTAAATTACCAAATTTTCCCTACTTGCAATCTGATCGAAATTCTCATCCTGCAATATCAGCAGGTCAATTAATTAATGAAAGTCTGTATACTTCTAAAAACTTTTATGGATTATCTTGTGCCACTAACAATAAAATAAATAGCGATGAACTTAAATTATCTAATTTTGAAGAATTTCAAGAAAGACTTAATATTTTTATGACAGGAAACTCTTATAATAATATTTTTATAAATGTTGATTTTACTAATATACATTTAACTGGGTCTCTTATATCTGCATGTGGATTAAAAAAACATCCTCTAGTTCATAATTTTGTGCTAAAAAGTACTGATAATAATGATACTAAAAATGCACTTTATCATAGATACTTTAGTGAATTTTATTATAATTCAGATGTAGATGTTCTTTTTACAATAAATAATCCTTTCAAATTTTATGATAAAGTTCAAGAATTTAAAACTCAAGTTGAATCAGGAATGAATTTATATGAAAATTCAAATTTTGTAATTCTTACTCAAAAAATTATAAGAAAAGGATATTTTAGGTTTAATTATGCTTTTGTAGTTAAAACACTTTTACCTTATTGGAAAGATAAAGGATTAAATAAAACAATCAAAGAAATTTTTACTACTTTGGACGATATAGAAACTAAGAAATTATTTATGTCTTTTTATAATCAAAAAATAAAATCCTTTTATAAAGAAATACAAGAAGAATACACCTCAAAAGAAAAAAAAGAACTAAAAATTAATTATCCTCATATATTTGAACCGATTGACATAAATTTAATTATATTAGATCATTATGAGGATGTTAATAATAAAAAGATGAAAGTTGAAGATATGGAATTTTCAAATGAAGAAAAAGAATATACAGGTGAACCATATTTTGATGCTAGAGAATCATATAAATATAACTTGTATCATCCTATATTAAATCACCATTTTGAATGTTTTAGTGTTCCTTTCGAAGATCCTTGGTCATGTATTAATAAATTCCATTTAGGTCAAGTCAGAGGTTATTATAATGGTTCTAATGTTTATTATACCATTAGTGCTGTTATGGCATTACAAACTAAATTATCTCCTGATTATAGAATTATGTTTGGTTCTAAAGATCCCGGTGAAATTTTAAATAAATATAGAATGAGAGGTTTTGGATGTATTTTAAATGATAAGGAACTTTCAGAAATTATGAAATATTCTGAAAAGATTGAGTTTTGGAAAAAGTTATATATGATTGATTGTAAAAATAATAATTCTTTACTTAATTTTTCAGATGGATTATTTTTAAATTCTTCTTTATTTCAACCCAGAAAATTAAATCCTGATTCATTCGAAAATTCGAAATTAATTCAAATTCCTACATATTCTGCACCACAATGTATATATATTAAAACAAAGAATAATCTTATATCTGATTTAACAAGAACTTATAATCCTAATAAAAGTAAATTAATTTCTATATTTTTTGATTGTAATAATATATCTGATAAAGGTTATCCTGTTCCTCTTAAAAAATGGTTAATGGACGGAGCTTGGGAAATTTTTGAAATGAATAAATTATTCACTTTTTAAAAAAACTGATTTTTTTATTTTAAAGTTTATTATAATCTCCTATAATGTCAATTAACAGAAAAGATTCTCTTAAACATCTTGAAAAAATAATCAATGATAAAAAAATATCTAAACAGGTAGAAGAAAGTATTTATCAATGGTCAATAGAATATATTGAAACAAATATGATTCCTGAATTTATGTCTGATAATATTTATCAAGATAAAGTTAATGAAATCATTCAAAATCTTAATATTAAATTTAATCCTACCTTATTAGAAAGAATTAAATCAAAAAAAATAGATGCAATTAAAATAGGTTTTGCAAAACCAGAAGAATTATTTCCTGAAAAATATGAAGAAATTCTTAAAAAGAAAGCTATAGAAAAAGCAAAAAAAGAAAATCAAGCATCATCTCAATTGTTTAAATGTCCTAAATGTAAAGCTAGAAAATCAAGAGTTCAACAAAGACAAACAAGATCTGCAGATGAACCTGTTACAACTTTTGTAACATGTTTAGAGTGTGGACATGTTATGAAATTTTAAATAATTCAAAATTAGTGAAATTTTAATTCTCAAAATTAGTGAAATTTTAATTCTCAAAATTAGTGAAATTTTAATTCTCAAAATTAGTGAAATTTTAATTCTCAAAATTAGTGAAATTTTAATTCTCAAAATTAGTGAAATTTTAAATTATTTTTAAATAATTCAAAATTAGTGAAATTTTAAATTATTTTTAAATAATTCAAAATTAGTGAAATTTTAAATTATTTTTAAATAATTCAAAATTAGTGAAATTTTAAATGATCTTTTTTTATATTTATTTTATAAAATTATAAATATATAAAAAGTGTTAAATTAATTAATTTAATTGGAGTAAGCCAAACCTCCCATTCCGGACATAACTCTAAATACATTGTAGTTAATACAGAAGATGAACATTCTAGAGTTGCTTCCAAGTGCGCTGGTAGCAGTAGAGTTTATCCATAGTTTGAGGGTAGTGTTATCAATACGGGAGAAGTTACAAGTTCCTGATGGTTGATGCTCCATAGGGTTAAGAGCAAAGGAATAAGAGTTCACACCATCAGCAGGTGTTCTTTCCCAATGTTGGTGAGGTTGTACATAATTGAAGTAGGAACCATCTCTTTCTTGGAAACGATCATGTCCGTTAAGTTGGAGCAATGCTTTTTGAAGTGGATTTCCGGTACCATCAGCATTGGTGGAGTAAAGAGTGTAATCACGTACGACAAAGCCTTTTGGAAGGTCGGCGGATTTGACTCCTGTAAGAGCTCCTGTAGACCATTCAGTAACAGTTTGACTGAGATGAGCGGAAGTTAGGTTATTTTCAAGAAGAACAACATTGTTGAGGGAAGAAGCTAATGTATCAGAAGATGAAGGTACAGTTCCTGCAAAAATAAGTTGAGCTTTTACTAATGGTTTGCTATTCTCCGACAAATCAGTTCCGCCCATAACTTCATCTAAGTCAGATCCACTGCCAGTTAAACTGGCATTTTTAGATAACCATACACGTTTAGCTACACGTTCTCGTGCAGCTTCCCAGTCACCGTCCCAAGCCCAGTCAACATAAGTGGAACCATCGTTATATTTACCAAGTTTGGGGCAGAAAATAAGGCATTTAGAAGGGTGGTTGAAATTAAGTCTGTAAGATTCGGTTGAGTTTTTGAGAGATTCAGCACCAGTGAATTGAACTTGTTCAATGAGGTATTCATGAGATGCTTGAGCGAACTTTTTACGTTCCTCGGCATCAAGGTATACATAATCTACAAGCAAATAACCATCTGCAATAGATTGGGCAGCGGGTACGGTACCAGTGTGGTTAACAAGTTCACGGAAGGGACGGAGTTTAAGCTTGATACGGACATCGTGATATTGTAAAGCAATAAGAGGCAATGCTAATCCATTATTACGGTTGAACCAGAATTGGAATGGAATGTGAAGTTTATGAGAAGGTTTGGCATCAGTTGATACATTGGTAAGAGCTGGTATATCACCGATCATATGCTCATAACCACGTTCCTGTCCAGTTTTGTGAGTAAGTTCGTACCAGATATTAAGCCATTCACCGTAGTGTTGGTCAATTTGAGAACCACCTACTTCAACTTCAGCTTCATCAATTGCAGCATGACCAAGTCTACGAACGTAACCCCAATCTTTACCGGCTTCAGCTGCCTCAGTTGCATCAAGTTCAAGGTACAAGTACATTTTAGTTACTAAATCACCATTACGGTTAACTTCGCAGGTTACAGTTTTGCCGAAATCGCAGGTACCGTTAAAGGTTTGTTCGATTGGTTCAACTGAAAAGTTTGTGTGGCGTCTGTAGACAACTTTGAAAAAAGTTACTTCAGGAGAGCCAGAAAGATAGACATCTTGTGCGCCATAGGCGACTAGTTGCATGAGTCCTCCACCCATTATATGATATACTATAGTCCAGAAAAAAAATTTAAAAATTCTAAACCTTTTATTATAATTTATAACCTAAAATAGTTAAAATCATCATATTAAAATAATTTAGTTAAATAATGAACATATTTGTGGTAAATATAGGGTTTTTAATAAATAACTAGAGATAATTGTATAATTTATTTACTTTTGAATAAATTATTAAAACTAATATATTTTACTTTTTATTTAAAGTAATAGAAAGTATTTTTTTAATGTCCTCAAATAAGAGGAGTTTGAAGAATACAACTTTAGATAGTATTCATAAGAAAAAATTAAAAGAATTTAATAGTCATGAAAAAAAACTTCAAACTAAAATTAAAAAATTATCGGAAATATCAAAAAATCCTAGTCAGAATTTTGTTAAAATGAAATTATTAGAAGAAGAAATAAATGAATTAAAAAACACTGATCCCGAACTAGATTATTTTGATAAAACTGGAGATTTAATAATTAAATACTATCAAAATAAAAATTCACTTATTGATCCACAAGAAGATATTGATATTATGGAAATATTAGGAAAATCTAATAAAAGAATATCTAATGATAGTAAAATTTTAACAGAATATGTAAAAAGAATTAATGGGGAAAATTTAGTTGCTCATGACGGAAGTAATAGAGTAAAAAAATGTGATAATTGTGGTATTGAAAAATCATATTTTCCTTCTGATGGCTGTTATATATGTTCAGAATGTGGTTTAATGGAAGAAGTTATAATTGACGAAGATTATGTTATTAAAGATATTTCATGTTATCATCGTGTGGGAAGATTCAAAGAATGGTTAAATCAATTTCAAGCCAAAGAATCCACAGATATTCCAGAATCTGTTTATCATCAAATTACCCATGAAATTAATAAAAGAAGAATAACAAATTTAATGCATTTAAAAAGAACAACAATAAGAGAAATTTTAAGAGAATTAAAATTAACAAAATTTTATGATCATGTACCCTTTATTATTAATAAATTAAATAATATACCCGCACCTAAAATATCCTTAGCTCTTGAAAAAAAATTAATTTTTATGTTTGAAAAAATCGAAAAAGTATATCTTTTATACAAACCAAAACATCGTAAAAATATGATTTCTTATCCATATATTCTTCATAAATTATTTGAGTTATTAGAACATGATGATTTACTTAAATGTTTCCCTTTCAATAAATCACAACAAGTTCTAAGAGAACAAGACGAAATTTGGGAAAAAATATGTGAACATTTAAATTGGGAATTTTATTCATCATTCAAATAAATTAATAAATTAATAAATTATATCAAATTATATAATAAATGAATTCTCTATTATATAATTTTTCTTTAGTTTTATTATTAATTGGATTAGTTCTAGGTACTTATTATATGACTAAATTAACTTTGGAAAAAGAAAATAAAATTATAAATAGTTCACCTCAAAAAAATTTATTTAATCAAGAAAGACCAGCTACTATATTTAATAGAATGTTTAATGAATTAGGACCTTGGATCAATAGAACAGCAAACCCGACTGATCAAGAATTATCTAAAGAAGGTATTCTGAGAAATTCTATTATATAGAATAACTACGATATTTAATTTTTTTGATTTTATTGATTTTATTATTTGAATTATTTAAATTAATTTTATTTTTTTTAGAAATTAAAGGCTTACCCATATACTAGATTTATCATTCCATCTGCAATTCTTGCAAAAATATCATCATTGTCATCATTACTTATTTTTTTTTTAGATTTTAAAGGTTTTCCATATACTGGATTTATCATTCCATTTGCAATTCTGGCAAAAATATTATTATCATCATCATTATTTTTTAAAGGTTTTTCATATACTGGAATTATTATTCTAAGTGCAATTCTTAATGAAATATCATTATCATAGTTTGTTTCTATTGACATATTAATTATAATATTATTATAATTAAAATATCATTTTATAAATCTAATTTTTCATAGATCTACATTACGAGGTTTAGAAGGTAATTTTAACGCTGGTTTTTGAGCTTCAATATTTTTAAGTTTAGCATCAAATTCTGCTTCTTCTTTCACGAGTTTAGAAGCTTTCACTTCCATCTCCTTAATTCTTTTATCTAAATTCTGCATTCTAATTTCCATAGTATGTTTAGTATCTCCAGATGTCTTTTTATGTTCTTTCTCTGTTTTTAACATTTGTTCTCTTGTTTTAGTGATGTTTTCCTCAATATTTTTACGGGTCATTTCATTTTTACGTTTTTCGTGGAAAATTTTAGATTTTTCCTGATTTACCAAATAATTTTTCATAATTTCATTTAATTCGTCATTTGCATATTCAGAACCCTTTACAAATTTGGATTCTGGTTCAGGATCAAAAGGTAACCATTTACCAACTTCGCCCACAAACACACCAAATGCTTGATCCATTTCTTGAAGTTCTTTTGCTCTCTTACATGCATCTTCATAATCTTCAAATACACCTCTAACTTTAATACCAGTCATGGTACTTTGATCCTCTTGAGAAGGCGTTAAAAAAGAAATACAAACATATTTTTGACCTTCAAGAACTGGATCTTCATTTAAATAATCTGATTTTGACATTAAATTATAAAAGAATATTTCTTTAATTAAATTTATTTATAATTAATTTGTTTTTTCAATCAAAAGATTAACTCTATTTTTTTTTCCTAATTTAGAATAATCTAGTGAAGGAGGTACTAAATCCCATTTTTTATTATATGATTCTCTATGAAAAATTCTATATCTTTTTGAACCTAACAAGAAATCATTTGTTTCTTCAGCTTTATACCAAAATACTTTATCTTCAATCTTATTAGTATGTTTTCTATTATTAATTACCATACATCCATAATTATTTGTTAGTTCTGTAAATACCTGTTGAAAAATATCAAATGAAGGAAACATTCCTGCATAATCATCATATAATCTTTTTCTATTACACAAGAAATCTTCAGCCAATAAAAAAATATAATCTAAATTACCTCTCATATCAGGTGGTAGTCCTTTAGAATATTGCATTGTTAAAATAAAAGAAATATGATAATGTCTTCCATTAAAAAATAATTCTCCAATTTCAGGATCTTTTATCCATTTTTTATCACTCATACAATCATCCATAATAAGTAAAACTCTATCATCTTTTGCTTTCTTTTTTAATTTAGTTCTTTTTTTATTATCTTGACTAAGCTTTTTTTGTCTAGCAAATATTCTTCCTAAAATATCAGATTCATAATTATAATAAATAAATGAATCTGGAATTAAATGCGAATAAAAAGAATTTAATTTCTCAGTTTTACAAATTACTACAGAAGAAGGAATATCTTTTCTTGTTTTTAAAATTTCTTTAACCAACCAACTTTTACCAGAAGCTCTTCTCGCTATTAAAGCAATAGTTGCATGATCACATAAATCATTTAAATCAAACTTTCGAAATCTCATTCGACTTCCTCCAAATCCAACGGCACGTGACATATATTATAATAGAGAAAAAATTTTTATTTTAATTAAAAATGTGTTTCTATACTTTCAAGTAATTTGTGAAAAACTTATTTTTATTTAATTTTTTAGTAGGAGAATCTTTATTATTATTAGTAAAAATTTCAGCAACACTTTCATTTTCTGATGGTGGTACAAAAGACACTTCCTCAGACCTATTACTATTTTTTAATTCATTCATAATTTGTTTTAAACCCTCAGATGAATTCTGTTTTTTTCCTCCTCCAAGGTTAATAACTTTTTCTTCTACTATTTTTGGTTTAGGGTCTTCATCCGAAGTTTCTGATATATCACTTAATTTAAATGGTTTATTATCCTGTTTAACTTCATTAATTATATTTAAAATTTCATCCTGAGTTGAAGTATCTTTATTTAAATGCGGTAATTTTGATGCAGAAATAAATTTCTCCGAATAATCTTTATGAGGATCTACTAATGTTTTTTCAAGATTGTCTCTTTTTTTATCATAACTATTATCTAATATTCTATCAGGATTGTCAATTTTTATATCATGATTATCTATTTTTTTATCAGGATTGTTACCACCATTTTGAGGCATTTGAGGCATTTGAGGTATTTGAGGTATTTGAGGTATTTGAGAAGAAATAATAGTTTCATAATCTTCAAAAGGAATAATTAAATTTCTCATGATAATTTCATCTAATGGAAGTAATTCAAGAATAACTTTTTCTATTTTATCTTTAATTATATCTAAAACCATATTTTGATTTTTTTTAATTTCGATTGATGGTAATTTGTTATAACATAAAAATGGATTTAAATAAATTTCTCTTGCCGACTCAATATAAATTTTATGTAAAAATAATTTAAAATCAAAATCATTAAATACACTTTCTTCTTTTAATATAATTTTACCTTGATTTAATGTTAATTGTATCAAAGTATATTTTATAATTAATTTAATAAGATTAAATATATATTCTTGATCATTTAAATTTACAAGAATTCTATTTTTTTCATTTTCTAAAATTTCATTCGACCAATTAGGAATTTTTTTTAAAAAACTCTGATAATTTTTTAATACATTATTATTATTAGATATTTTATCGGCATCATCATAGATTGATTCAAACCCTTGATAAATTAAGGGTCCTAAATAACTTGATAAAATGGTTAAATATATTTTTCGATTTGCTATAATAAGATTGGACATTAATATTATCTTATTATAGAATTTATTTTTTTTATAACATAGTATTATTTCCTCTAGAAGTTAAATAATTATGATTTTTATCAGACACACAAACACATCCTCCACCATTACCATTGTTACACATTAAATTAGTTGATACATTTCCATCATTAATTTGATTTCCTATTTTCATATGAGGAACGGGCCATTGGGAATGTTTGCAACAATTTCTAGAACATTGATTCATATCAGTTTTTTTTACTACATTTAATTCAGTTACAGGATACATATTTTCTTTTATATCAGTTAATCTAGGAAGAATAACAAAATAAAACACTATAGCTAAAACTAAACCTAAAATTATTTCATTAGTATTAAAATTCATATATTATAGTTGAGATTAAATAATCTAAATTATAATAATTAAATGAATAATAAAATAATTAAGAATTTTGACGATAAACTGTCAAAAAGCATAATTAAAGAAAATTATAATATTCGTTTTGATAATAAAAAATTCAATAATCTTTTTTTAATGTCTAATCAAGAAATTAAACTCAAAATTGAATTTAATTTTTATGGAATATTTAACCCTAAAATGAAAATGTTTTTTTGGGGTAATACTATTCCAGGTATAAATAAAAATTTTAAAAAAAATATTAAAAAAATTAAAAATATGAAACACCTTTTTGAAGATTTTTCTCAAAAAAACAATGAATTTTATTATCAAACCTTAACTGAAGATTTCCTTTATTTAGATAAAGAAACACAATTAGATGACCTTAAAAAATTAATTCTATTTCTATCAAATGATAAAGATATCATAATGCCAATATCTTCTGAAAATAAATTTCAAATTATAGGTGTATTAAAAATATTAGAATCATACTAAGAAAAAATACTTTTTACTATTTTTTTATCAATATCATTAGTGTCAAAATCTAATTTATTAATTTTAATAATTACTTCAAATTCTTTTTGAGTGAGTTTAATAGGTAACTCATTTAAAAATGATTTAATTTTAGTAGTATCATTTTTAAAAATAGCATCTATAAGTAAACTGTGACAAATAAAACTTAATTGATAAATGTCGTTACTATTAAAATTAGAAAAAATTTGTTTTATTAATTTAAAATTCTTATTATTAATTTTTTTTAAACTTGTTGTGCTTAAATCATTTGTAAAATTAATACTAGGTTCATGTTTTAGAACATCATATGAATTATTCAAATGAAAACTTGGATAAATACATGTATAAAAAGTATGTAAATTTTTTAAATACCAGTTTTGATCAGTATATATTGAAGTTTCAATTAATTCTCCATAAGATATTTTATCTTCGATCTTTGCAATTAGATTAATTTTTTCTTCATTGCTTATATCTAAATAATTAATCTTATGACCCATATTTTCATGAATATTTAAAGGCAATAATATTTTTTCTAATTGATATAAATCTATTATACTTTCCATATTTTTATATGAATAAATTATTTTTTCAGCTGAAGAATATAACCCAATCTCTTCCGATTTTTGATTATTATTATCAAAAAATAATTTTAATTTATTTTTATTAATTTCTTCTTCTTGATAACAATCTTGTAAATCTTGAAGAGTCAATAATATTTTACGTATATCATTTCTACAATATTTAATTAATCCTATTATATATTTATGTTCCATATTTATTTTCTCATTCTTAATTATTTTTTTTATATACGGTTTCAAATCAAACACCGAAGGCTGATAAAAAACTATGTCAATTACTATCTTCTTCATCTCATTTATAATTTTAGAATGTTGTCCATTATTTATTAAAATTATTGGAAAATATTTTTTTTTATGATTAGATTTTAAATTATTTAATAAATAACTTTTTTCACTCGGAAGTGTTATCATTTCAATAGTTTCAATAATTAGACAAAATTTATCTGATTTGCCTCCAATAGTTACTCCCAAGTTAGTACTAAAGTTTTGAGCTTGTTTTAAATCACCAGTTAATCGATAATTTTTAATTTCAGATGAATGAATAATATTATAATGATATCCAAGTTTTTTAAGAATTAATTTGGTTGTCAAACTTTTTCCTAAACCATGATTACCATTTAAAATCATATTTGAATATTTTTCTTTAGGGAATTTTTCAAACCACTTTAATATTTTACTAATTGTAACTTTATTTCCAATTAATTCATCTAAATCTTTAGGTAAATATTTTTCAATAATCATTAATTCTATATACTTTAATTTTTTAGAATAAATTTTTCATTTTTTATTTTTATAAAAAAATCTCTAGTATTATATATAATATGGACTCAAAACAACGTAAACCTGTCTCCGGTAAATCTAACCGTGTTGACGAAGAAGTTTCACGACTCTTAAACAAAAATGTATCTGCTGACGAATTTTTAAGACTTCGTAATAAATTCGCTAATGATCAAGAATTAGTTGACCAAATTCAAGTTGCTTACACTGAAAAATACACCCAACTTGAGAAACGTGCAAAAGTATTTGCACAAAAAATTCTTGAAAAATACGGATTAACCAACGAACCCTTCTCCAGTCTTTTACTAAAAGCTCACAAATATAAACAAAAATACAGTTTATCTGATGACGAATTTGCAGCCTTTAAACGTATTCTCGAATCAGAATTAGTTGGTGCCAAAAGACCCGATGTACCTAAAATGACTACTAACATGAGCAAAGTACTCGGAGACATCACCTTAGATGTTCGCGGATTTGGCATGAAAGTATCTGATGCTGATTATCGTGATTTACAAGAAATACTTAAAATCCATGAAGAAACTAAATCACTCCACTCTCAAGTAATTCTTCAATCTCTTTCTTACACTGATTGCGGAGAACAAGCTTTAAACTCCTCTTATAAACCAGAAATGGGACACAATCTTGCCAACCATGTTCACCCTATTGTAGCTGCTCTTTTCTTACCTAAAATCACTTCATTAGAAGAGTATTTCATTTATGCTAACTTGGCAAATGTTGTTAAAGCACGTTACAACCAAGAAGCTTTCACTACTCGCCCTGATTATGAACTTTTCTATAATATTATAACTGATCCTAATGATGTTGTATGTGACTCCCGCTCTCCTGTGAAAGATCTTAAAAACCGTGTCACTCTTCAAAAACATCTATGGAATGCAATTTTAGCTCTTCGTAACTCAAACCATTTCTCTGGTGATCAAGTTGAATTTATGAGAGCCGTTGATATGTGCAGACTTAATAAATATGATACTCCCGATCTTGTATATGGACGTTATGACGGAACTGTATTCAAGAGATTGTTATCTGCTTTCTCTTTCCGCCCAACTGTTGTAGCATCAGTCCCATCTGCATCTGTTGTATCTAGCAATCCTTATTTCCAAAACCAAACTCCTCAAGTATCTCAAATTTCTATGATTAATCTTAGAATTGGTGGACATTTTAACCAAAAGGGACCAGAGGTGAATCTTAAAGATGCTCTCTCTCAAGCCCAACTTTTCTTTGAGAATGGAATGCTTATTACCAAGAATACTGATGTAATCTACTCTCGTGGTATTCTTAACTTCTTTGTTGATCGTAGAGCAACTTCTATTAGAATCGGTGCCATGCATCACTCTTTCGATTTAGGAAGACTCCCTGTTGCCACTTCTGGATTTGAAAGAATCAATGAAGATGCAGTGACTTTCCAAAATGAAATCTCTATTAGAAACGATGGTTATAAGCTTCGTTCAGTTGTATGTGCAGAAACTACAGAACTTGATAATGATAGTGACAATAAAGTCATTACTGGTTCTTCTACCTTTGTTATTACTAAGGGACTTGATAGTGTTGTACATAAATACGATCCTATGGAAGCTACTAACTATGTTAAAGATGGCAGTATTGGCAAGGGTAATATAATGTCGGTTCAATCACCCATCCCACTAGTTGCCTTAGCTGCTGGTACAAAAGATATAGGATATAATTTTATGGAGATTGCATCCAAGAGAGGTGTAATCTTTATATATGAGGCAGATAAAGAAGTAGACAAACGAGGCACTAAACATGTCTATTAAATAAATAATTTATATATATAATTAATTGAAAGAATCATATATATAATTTTATAAGTTACAAGTATTTTTTTAAAACTTATAGGGTAATGTATTTTTAACCATGGAAAATACTTGAAATTGATGGTAATGTTCTGTCACGAGAAGCACTTATTGGAGGTGGTAAAGGTTCCATTGGTTTTGAAATATCTCTTAAATAATCTATATGTTGTTGTGCTTGTGTCATTAACTCAGGAGCAAGTTGTGTTACAACTTTTTGATTAAGTTCTAAAATTTGTTCTTTTATTTTAAATGGTAAGTGTCTAGCATAGTGAACATATACCCATTGCATCACAATAAAAATATCTTGTTTGGGTTGAAAAGGAATTTTAATAGTATTTTTACTTTTATTAAAAACATTCATAACTAACATTTTATTAATTATTTCAATATTTTCATCAGAAAAAAAGTGTTGACTTATATATTCTTCTGAAACATCATTTTCATGATTTACATTTCTAATCATTATTTTTTTTCTTAATTCCCTTGATTTTTTATTTTCTGCTAAAAATCCACTTGGGAAATCATTCACATCAAAAATTGTTTTCTTAAAATCCATTAACTTAATTAAGAAAAAAATTTTAAATATTATAACTTTCTATAACATTTTCTTTATCTAATTTTGCTCCTTTTTCATATTTAGGTTCAATTATATTATTAGGTTCAAATAATTGAGCTGTTGACACTGATTCAATCTTCTCGCCATTCCATACTAAATATTTATCAACAAAAGATAATGTTGTAATATTTTTTTTTTCTAAAACCACCACAAATTTATAAATATAGTCAGCATAATCTCGTTTTATCATTAATTTATTTCTGGTTATATTTGAAGGAATTCTTGATAAATCTAAATTATCTATCTCAGTCCCATCAACTCTATCACCTGCTCTATTATGTAAAAACATAGTGAATATATTAAGATACGATTTAATATTTATATCACCCTTATCATTTACTCTTTTATTTAGTTTATCTAATAAATTTATAAATTCATCAGGCGGTGGTAATCCTCCTAATTTTTTCCATTCTCCTTCAGGTCCATATAAGTCCTTACTAATAACTTTTTTAAACATAAAATTAAATACATTCTTTTTAATAGTATCATTATCATATATATTACGTTTATCATCTTCTAATCCTTCTATCTCAATTTTCATTATACTTTCATTTTGTTGTTTATTATACATTGAATCTATCATACCAATAAATCCATTGTTGGGCAAGTAAAAAGTTAATTTGTCAACATTATATCTCCAATGTTTAGTGTCTCTATCATCATTATAAATATTTTTAACTAATAAATTATATTTAGGCTCAAAATTAACAAGATTTATATTATTTTCTTGTAAAATAGCTAATCCATAAATATACTGAAATAATAAACTTAACCATACTTTAGGTTCATGATAACCAGTTTGAATCATTGTTTTTAAAGATCCCGAACCTTGATATATAGGAGTAGACCAATTTATAAATGTTTGTTGGGCTGACTCTGTAATTATTCCTAAACTTACGGTGGAGTCTTCTAATAAACTTTCAGATAATTTTTGAGATAAGGAAATAATAGTTTTTCTAAAAGGATCAGCTATATTTGTTATATCTTCTAAAACAGAATAAGTAGAACTTAATTCTTGTAAATCTATCCAAGTTTGATCAGTAATTCCTTTATTTATTTCTGATTCAATTAGAGGTACTAATGTAGGATTAGATATATATTTATTAAATAACTCTTTTCTTTTATTTTCAATATTGGGAATAGTTTTTCTTCTTCCATTAACTAATTCATGTAATTGTTTTAATTCAATCCCTTGATATTTAATTGTATCTAATTTATTCCATTTAATATTACTTTGACCATCTAAAACCCAAAAATGCATTTTTACAAAACTAGGTATTTTTTTTAATTTCATTAGTTCATTAATTTTTTGATAATAAAATAATTCTCTCCATACATTATGATTTAATTTATCAATATAACCTGAAAAATGAGCCTGTAACTCTTCATTAGATAAACGATAAATTCTCATATTTATTCCCTGATTATTTCTTCCTAGTTTGATTTGTTGTTTATTCGCATCATATCTAATAGGATAAGCACTTGAATATAACATAAAACCATTTGCTAACTCTTTTTGAGGATTCTTATAATGATAAGGATTTAAATCATGAAGCTGAATATGTTCTAAAATAGAATCCTTACCTCCTGTTAAACTCATTTCTTCTCCTTCCTTTGACTTTAACATTATATTTTTAATGTAATTAGATGATTTCACTCTCTGACCAACAGATAACGAAGATAAACCGAACTCATTTCCAGGAACCATATCTTCATACACTCTTGCTAAAACACTGTGATCGCCTCTGGGATCTGCTATATTTAAATTATAAATATTTTGAATAGGCATATTATTTGGTTTAAACTCATATGGCAATGGTATAGGAACACTTGAATATGGAGTATTTACTGGTACAAAAGCAGGTGGATACATATTGGGTTGAGCTGAACTTTTAGGAGGAGGTTTACTTTGTTGATATATTTTTTGTTCTGCTAAAACTTGAGGTTCTCGTGGTCTTGGTTTATCAGCTGATAATTTTTTATAACTCATTCTTTGATCATTAGTCATATTATCACCTTGTCTTACTTGTGAGTTAGGTTTTACTAACCCAGATCCTCCTTTAAGATTGTGTTTTTTAATATTTTTTCTAATAAGTTTTGTTTCTTTTTGGTTACCAAGAGAAGCAGGTAAGTTGCCTTTAATCTTAAAATACTTTGTTTTAAGATTTCTAAGACCTTTAAATTCTTGATCATTTTTAATAGTTCTTTTACTGTTAAAATATTTATTTAATAATTTACTGGGATTAGTGGGTTCTATTTTTTCAAGCATATATCCGTTATTATTCTTGATAGAGATTTTTTTTATTTGATTAAAAATTTCTTGACCTAATTTATCAAAAATTATATTTTTAAAAAACTCATTTTTTTCTAATACATAACATAAATAATATATGTCACTAAATCTATTAGTTATATTTTTACTGATAAATATATTATTTAATGAAGACATCTCAAAATTACTTATTTTAATAGAAAAACTTGTAGTAAAATTAAATTTTGTTTTATTAATTATATATTCATGTGTATTTTCTTCTTCTAATATATAAATTGCATCTAAATCTAATTTATTATGATTAAAAGATGGAAACTCTTGATATAATTTATCTAAACATATTAAAACTTGATACATTAATTCAGAAAAATTTACTTTATTAGATTCTATATATCTTGATAACTTTTGATAATTTTGAAATTGTTCTCTTATTCTTACACTCACAATGTCTATTATTTTTTCATTATCAATTAATTTTAAAATTTCTTCGTTCTCAGGATATGTATTCACAATACTTTCCAATTCAGAGTATTTTATATCAAAATTAAAAATAGGCAATTTTATCATAAATAAATTATTATTTAATACCTTTCCACTGAATAATAAAGAAAAAAAACTATCACGATTACTAGGATAAGTTAAATCTGTAATATCTCTCTTATTTTTATAAAAAGAGATTTTAATACTAGTTGGAAAAGAATCACCAAATCTTTTTAAATTTAATAAACCCTCCATTGAACCTTCTATTTTAAATTTACCTTCTTTAAACTCTTTTATTAAATTATTTGGAACATCTAATATTTTAATATCATCTAATTTAATATCTTTTGCTACTAAATTAATTACTTTATATTCCTCATTCAAATTATTAATATAATAATAATTATATAAAGTTAAAATAGCATTTTGTAAACTATATTCCATTATAATTATTTATAAAATTATTATTTTTATTCCTGATAAACTGATAATACACGAGGACTTGTCTCATTATTATTTTTATTCCTGATAAACTGATAAAACACGAGCACTTGCCTCTGTTATATTTCCTGACCATCTTGGTAACCAAAAATAAGGAAGAATTAATTCACATTCAGGATAATGTTCTTCAAATAATTTACGATAATAATATAATTCTTCATTATATGGCATTAAATAATAACCATATTTTTTTTGCATCTCCAAAAATTCAACACCTATTTTTTCTTTAACATGGTCTTGAATTATTTGATACCATCCTCTTTTTTTACTTGATACTCCGTCACTAAAAGCTTCTTTTTTTCTCCATAATATTTCATTAGGCAAATAATTATCTATATCAAATGCCTTTCTTAATAAATACTTTTCTATATTCATTTCACCGCCATTTAATTTATGAAATCTTAATTTTGAATCAATTGATAAATAATATTGAGTAAATTCTTTATCTAAAAAAGGAACTCTTGACTCCAACCCAAAATGAGAAATACATCGATCACTTCTCTTTCCATCAAAATAATGAATATCTTTTAATAATCGTTTACACTCTCTATCAAACTCTTTTTCATTTGGTGCATTATGAAAATACATATATCCTCCTGTTAGTTCATCTGCTCCTTCTCCTACATAAACTACCTTAAAATCTGTATTTTCTTTTATATATTTACTAACTAAATATTGTCCTGTAGAAGCACGACATGTAGTTGCATCATAAGTTTCTATTACTTTTACCACTTGAGGTAAAGCATCTAAAAAATCTTTTTCTGTTAAAATGATTTCATGATGAACACTTTTAATATGATCTGCTACTTTTTTTGCATATTTAAAATCTTCTCCTCCTTTCATTCCAACACAAAAAGTATGAATTGGAACTTTTGAATATTTAGCTAATACACAAGCAACCAGACTAGAATCTAATCCACCACTTAATAAACAACACATCGGTCTATCAGACATCATTCTTTTTACAACTGCTTTTTCAAAGTTTTCTCGGATATCATTTAAAATATTAACTGTTGTTAATTCTTTTATTGGGTACTGGCAATTAAAAAAGGAATTACTTCCTTTACCAAAATATGATTCACTAATTCGATGATATTGAAAAGTTCCAGGAGGAAATTGTTTAATATTATCTACCAATCCAACTAACCCTTTTAATTCAGATGAATAAGCAAAACTTTCTTCAGTTTCACCATAATAAAGAGGTCGTACACCAAAACGATCTCTAAAAGCAATTATATTCCAAAATGAATTACTCTTTTTTTGATGATAAATAGCAATACCTGCAAAAACACCATCTAATAATTCAAACATTTGATTTAAATCATATTTGTTTTCTAAATAATATTTTAGCATATGTAAAACAGATTCACAATCACTATGAGATTTTACTTTTATTTTCATATACTTTTCAATTTCTTTATGATTATAAATTTCACCATTTATCATTACTGAAATAAATATGTTTTCATCTTCGTATATAAAAGGTTGATTACCTAGATTACTGGTATCATTAATTTTTAATCTTTGAAAACCCATTAACATTTGATAATTACCTAATTTTTTTTCAACTAATTTTGTATCTTCAGGACCTCTGTTTTTAATATTATTAAATAATTTTAAAAATAGATCTTTTTGCTTTTCAGCATTTTTACTAACTAATAATTCAATTCCACACATGATAATTAGTTATAATATTCAAGATATTTATAAATCAATTATTTTTAAATTAATTATTCTATTATAATTTTTATAACATTAAATATTAAACTTTCTAGATGAATCATACTTCTTTTTCCTTGATTTATTCTTACATTATAATCCATAAATTCTTTTGTTATTAAAAACTTTTTAGCTATAGTTAAATCTTTTTTAATAAATCTTTTTAATAGTTCTCTTAAAATTCTCTCAATTGAAAAATTAGAAATATAAATTAGTTGTAAATTTTTACGAAGATTTACTAATTCACTGAACACATAATTTTTAGTTAAATTATCAATATGTATCATTAATTCTTTTATATAATCTTCAAGTTCTTTTCTTGGCTCTAACTTAATTCTTTTTATTAGAACTTTCCATAATAACTGCTTTATATCTAAACTATCATCTTGACAAACTTGTTTAATTATTTTTGAACTGATATTCTCTTTTTTTCCTATTTCAATTAAAATCTCTTCATTAATTTTTTTAGTATTATATGGAATTCTTACTAAACAACAACGAGAACGAATTGTTTCAGATACTTTTGATAACTGATCTGATACCAAAATAAAACGACATATTTTAATATATTTTTCCATAATCCTTCTTAATGCCGCTTGAGAATAATAATTTAAATTATCTATTTTATCAATAATTATTGTTCTTACCTCAATACCATCATGAGCCATTGTTGCTAGGGGAGACCTGCAAAAATTATTAATTATTTTTTGCAAAATATATTTATCATGTCCATTTGATTTTGGACGAAATATTAAATGGTAATTACTTTGTTCTAAAAATACTTTTGTTTTTGAATTTCCATAGCCATTAATTTCATGTTCAATCTCTTCAATATTATTAATTTTATCGCCATATATTTTATATAAAAACTTATCTAAATAATAATTTTTACCATATGAATTTATTCCATATACAATTATATTAGGTTGATAATTAAATTCTGGTAAATTATTGAAAGACTTGGAATTTATTAAATCTTTATATTTATCTATTAAAAACATTAGAACAATACCATTATAACCTATAAATAAAATAATTCATTTTTTATTACTTCTTTAAAGTAATAAAATAATTAGAACATCACATTCCACACATCTTGATAATGACTATCAGTTAGAGTATCAAAAAGCAACTTCCACGGAGTAAATTGTTGAAGAGAATCAATCCCCTGCTCAAGGAAAAGCTTAAGTAGATTTGTTGAGAATCCAGATACCATGAGAGCCCCTACTTCTGTCACTGACACAGGCATTCCTCCTGTATCTCCTCTTACATTCCAATAAATCATTAGAGGGAGTTGATAAGCCTCTCCAGTAACTTCCTCACCCATCTTAACATACATCTCTGATAGAGTCTCATGTGTTGTCTTCCAAGTTGTTACCACACTAGAAGCATATGATACCCTATTAGCATGATCAAACTGCATATCTGAAATTACCATTAGTGCCTTTGGTAGATCAGATCCAGACAACTTGTTTTCTCTCATTACCTCTAGAATTAGTTCATGAGTACCAATAAAGTTTGTTGTTCCGCCCCAAGGAGCCCTTCTTACATGATCAAGACACTTCTTAATAGACCAATCATCTTGAAGAATAACCCATGAAGGCTTTTCATGAAAAGTAAGAATTCTTCCCTTCCATGATCCTGTTTGAAGACGGGCAACCATCACACTCAGAGCAATTGCCACCATCATGGGAGTTCCTTCCATCGAACCAGACACATCAGCAACACAAAGCATTGACTCTAGACCAAAACCTGTCTTTTCTGAGTGCTTACGAATCATCTTCTCATGGTCTCTCCATTGAGCTTCCAGAAGAGCAAGTTCGGTGTCATCTGATGTTGACATAATTTGGGACGCTAGTTCATGAAGAAATACAGAGGTTCCCTTTGCACCCTTGGACTCTGGCGCCTTTAGTGATTCTAGAAACAACTGATAATTTGCCTTGGCAGTGATTCTATCTGAATCACTTGATCTCTCTAGATGGTTCTTTGTCTTATTGTCCCATGCCAATCGGTGACGATTGAGACACACCCCAGGAACAAGATTGAACTTAATTTCAGAAAACTTCTTAGCACACATTAGTTGTTCTGTAACTCCAATCTTAGTACGAAGAGATGATAGCAGAGACCGATAAGCCTTCATCTTTTGAGAAAAAGTACCAGTCTTAAAAATACGTTGTGCTAGACCCTTAGCCATCAATCCATACTTCTTACCTTCACTTGGAGCCCACTTACCTGCAAGTGAAATAGATCTTGTAGATGAAGAAGATGAAGAAGATGAAGAAGAAGAAGTCATTACAGTTGTCTGATCATCTTGAAGCTGATGAGAAAACAAATCAAGACAAGACTCGTAAAGGACACTTCCGTCATGTGCGTTGCTCCAAACAGAAATAATATCCTTCCAGTATCCATACTGTGGTGTCAGAGCCAAAAGTGGCTTTGTCAAAGCCTTAATCTCAGGAACAAGTGAAACAACACGATTAAAAAGATGAATGAAAGGATCACGAGCACCCTTTCCCTTTCCCTCCTTACGACAATCACGAATCTGAAACAAGAGTGACATCAAAAGACCCAATGCAATCTTTCTTTCAGATCCCTCTGTTGGAAGAGAGGTGAGAACTGCTTGAAGATTTGTCTCTTGAATGTGGGAAGAGTAAGGGGCAGTAGTTGTTCCTTGAATGCTACTGTTTGAAAGTGCCATCAAAGACCTTTGAAAAGATTCAGTTGTAGCTGAAGCATTTTCAAGAATCTTAGAATAGGAATATTCAACTGCACCCTTTTCTCCCACCCCCTTTGTGGGATCAAGTACTGTATCAAATGCTTCTACCAGACCACTTCCAGAGGAAGAAGCAATAGGATCAGAAGAAGTTGAAGAAATAGCAGACTTGGTATTAGTAATAAATTCAGCCATAGAAATAGACATAATATAATTTTAATGGTCAATTAAATTAAAAATTTCAATTTTTTTAAATAGGCTTGCTATTATCAATTAATTTTTTATACTTAGTATCATTTATTATATCAATTAAATCTACTTGTTTATTAATTTCTGATTGATGAGTCACTAATAGTTCATTAATAAAATCATAAGCATATTTAAGTTGGTGTTTATTTTTAGCTCCTGTTATAATTATATTTCCTTTTTCAAAAACAAAAATAGAAAGTTCTTTTTTATTAATTGATCCTTCAGGAACTATTTTAATAATAACACATGCTCTTGTACAAGGTTCATAACTAGTTTTAATTTTTTTAAGAGTTAATAATTCAAATAATCTTTCTCTTTTAAGAACCATATCAACAATATAATTAGCATTAATCATATCAATTTTAAATCCAGATATTTTTAACTTTGACTTGTCTTCAACAAAAATAATTTGTTCATCTGTTCCTTTAAAAACATAATTTTGTTTCAACATAAAAATAAATTTATTAAAAACAATATTAACTGCTTCTAAATCTTTACACCCAGATAATTGAATAGAACCATTATTAAAAATTTTCATATTAATTTTTGGTTCATTATCTAAATCTTCAGTAAAACCCGATGTTTTTCTCATAACAATGGTGACTGAATTTTGAAAAGACTTAATTTTTTTATTATCATCTGTATTTTTAATAACTTGAGTTAATAATGTTCGTAAATCATCTTGTGTTTTTTTAACAGTTAAAACACTATCAGTATCTAATGGAAAATAATTAACTAAATTATCTATATTTAGATTAGTTCCTATATTACATGAAGCACATACAGTTGAAACTTTAATTCCTTGATACAAATTATCAATTAAGAAATTTTTAATATTAATTAGATCTTTAAAATCATAATTTTCCCAAATATTTTGTTTATTTTTATCACTAAAAATCTTTATCTCTTTTTTTGGTTCTTTAATTGGCATATCTTTTTTAGCTTTCTTAATATACTTTCGTTTTGGTTTAGTTTCTGTCATTAATATAATTATAATGTAATGTAAAAATACTTAATTCAATTTTTTTAGATTACATTTTTTAGTCTTTTTTTACTAAAATATCAACCCAGCAACCTTTGGGATGTTTAATTTTCAATTAATTATCTAATGTATCATATAACTTATGTTTTTTAAAAATGAGGGTCTAATCCTTTATACAATTTTAAAAAATCACCAATATCTTTTCCCTTATTATAATTAATAATATTACCTTCAAATGATAATATAGTGTCCATATATAATAAGAAAGTATATAAAGAAAATCAAAAATAATTTTAAGGTATTAATTAATATGGCATTACCAATATGGAATAATTTAATATGTTCCCAAAAAAATACTGTAGAATCTAAAAATACTTTAATACATAATAAAATAATTTTACATCAAAAACGAGAACTTAAACCGTCTTATAACATTTCTCACAAACTGGAACATATTTATCGTTTCCCCCAATATCAATCTGATTCAAATCATCAGTTAACTTTTGAGAATAACAAGACTTTTGATTACAATAATGACATTTACCATGTAAAAAGATAATATCATTAGTAAAACTAATTAGTTTAGATATATCACCAAAAGATTGTTTTTTAGAATCTCCATTCAAAGCAGAAATATAAATTTGACCTTTAAAATTTATAGTTCTGATCCATTTATCTAAATTAGTAAAAAATTGACCTTCATCAATTAATATAATATCATATTGTTTTAGTTGTATATTATCAATCAATAAAAGTTTTTTAGTACTTAATGAAGGTATCATTAAATTATCATGTGATATAACATTAGATTTGTTATATCGTATATCATCTGAATATTTAATTACTAATATTTTTTTTTTGTTATTAGATTTATTATATTTATTTATAAGATATGTAGTTTTGCCTGAGAACATTGGTCCTAAAATTAAAGTTAAGTGCATATAACAATTATTATATTAGTAAAAAATATTAAAAATCAATTTTTTAAGTGGTTCTATTAAAAAGATTAAATTAATTAATAATAATGAAAGTAGTATCATGGGATGTGGGTATTATAAACTTAGCTTATTGTTTGTTAGAAATAGATTATGATTCAAGTGACAATAAATATAAAATTCATAAATGGGATTTAATTGATTTATCATACAAAAAAAAACATCAATGTTGTAAATGTTCAAAAAATGGAACTTTTGAGACCTTGGATATTCCTTCAAATATTATGAAAGAATATTGTGGAATTCATATAAAAAAGTTTAAAAATCAGGATGTGACTGAATTTGAACAATTTTATAAAATAAAAAAATTAGACTCAAAATGTGATAAATGTAATACAGGTGCATCTTGTTCTTATCAAACAAATAAATTTTGTAAAAATCATGCTAAACAATTTTATAAAAAATATACAAATGATTGTTTACCCCAAAAAATAAAAAAAGAAAAAACAACACATAATATTGATATTTTACGTTATAGATTAGTTGAAGAACTTGAAAAAAGACCTGAACTTTTTCAGGCTGACATGGTTTTAGTTGAAAATCAACCGGCTTTAAAAAATCCAACAATGAAAGCTATTTCATCAACTATTTATGATTTTTATTTAATAAGAGGAATCTTTGATAAAAAATATAATTCAAAAATTAATAAAGTCAAATTCATGTCACCTAGTAATAAAATAAAGTTATCTGATAAATGTGAAATTGTTTATCATGCAGATAAAAAAGTAAAATATAAAATCACTAAACAATTGGCAGTTGAATACACAACTAAAATTTTACAAAAAAATAAATTATGGTTAGATCATTTTAAATATTATAAAAAAAAAGATGATTTAGCAGATGCTCTCTTACAAGGAGCCTATTATTTAGAAAAATTAGATAAATTAAAAAAATAAAAAATTGATTAATTTAAATATTAGATCTATTTTTGATTTAATATGAATTTAACCCTTAATTACTATAATAAAAAATATCCTCTAGTTGGAGACATTGTTTTTATCACAATGGGTGAACCAGATAAAGGCATAGTTCCCTGTAAAATATTTGAATATCCTTTCTGTACTGCTATTATTCAAACAGCTCATTTAACAAAAAGAAAAAGAGTTAAAAGTATTAGAAGTTTCCTTAGTCAATCTAAACCAGTTCCTGCCGAAGTAATTGAATCTGATGATAAAATGGTATCTCTTTCTATCAAATTTATAACAAAAGATGATAGAAACAATTATAATAAAGATTATTCACAAAGAATAAAACTTTTAAATATGTTAACTTCAATAAAAATAGAGTCCGATAACGAATTTAATGATTTAGTACAAAAAATTATTTATCCACTAAATGAAATATTGCCTGCTGACAATAAATTTAATTATTTAGAAAATAACTACCAAACATTAGACTATGATAATTTATTTGGTAATGTATCAGAATTATTTAAACTAAAACTTTTTACATATTTTAAAACCAAACCTAAGAAAATTTCTAAAGAATTTTCCGTTATTTCATTAAAAGGTATATCTACAACTAAAGAAATGTTTAAATTATTAAAAGAAAAACAACCAGATTTTAAACCTAAACTTTTAAATACACCTAATTTTATTATTGAAATAACTGATATTGAAGAAAAAGCAACTAAAAAAATAGAAAACTTTTTAAAAGATTTAACTGAAATTAGCACTGAACTTGCAATAAATATTAAATATTAATTCATGAAGTTTGAATCATATCAATTAAAGAATATTTTGTTGTTTTTACTGGTTTATGTCTTTTTAATTTTAATTCTTCCTTTAATAATATATTAGTCTCTGGATTATTAGATGGTTTAATTCTCTGTTCAATAATTATTTCGGTTGAAATCAACGGAGGTAATAGTTTAATAAATGTATCATCACCTTTATCTAAATGCTCTTGATATTCATTTTCTAACATTTCACCACCAAATTCTTTTTTAACTTCCTTGGGAGGTGCTGGTCTAATAATTTTCAAATCAGGATTAATTTTATCTTTTAATTGATTTATGAGTGAATAACGATGCCACACATTGTCATCACTTAAATCGAAATTATAAGAAACTACACAACTAAATGAACAGAAACTTCCTCTCCCATAAAATTGAGCTCCTTTTTTTTTATCTGGTAAAAAATATTTAGTTTTACAATCACCACTGCACCACCAACACTTAATTTTACTATTTTTATGAGGTTTATTTTTAATAACTATAATTTTATTATTATTTTTAGTAACATAATAATTTAATTTTTCTCTTAAAAGTTTATTTTCTTCTCTTAATTTATTTATTTCGTTATTATTTACATTATCATTTGCATTTGCATTTTCAAATTTAATTGGTAAATGAACAATTAATGACGGATCATCATCCTTTTCAATTATTTTTTTATTAGTTTTTTTAGTTCTTGGCATTTTAAATTAAATATTAACTTATATTTTTCTTTAGATTAATTTAAAAAAATCTAAGATTAATTATATACATGGTAAATCATAATTCTATTTTAAGAAAATGGGGAAAACTTTCTTCATCCCAACAATCTAGAGTAATGAAATCTCTTTCTCGTAATCAATTATCTGGAATACCTGAAATTGACCAAGAATTACTTTCTAACTCATCCTCTTCTATTATAAATTTACTAGGCTCTCAAACTGGTGGTCGCAATCTCACTAAAGAAGAACTTGATATGCGTGATAAGGGCATGATGTCTCCCAGTAAAGTTGCTCAAATTTTAAATGAATCACCAGCTCACCAACCTTTTGTACCACAACCTCAAACATTGAGTTTACTAAAAGATATTCAAAATAAAATGAATGTTTTAAAACAATCTAAATTAAATTTTGAAAATCAACTTAATGAATGTAATGATAAATTTAATAAATTATCAAGTGCACATACCCAAACACGAACTCTATTACAAAATGCAGAAAATCAAAATAAAGAATTAAAAAATACACTTGATAAAATGAAAATGTCTACAACTAATTTTAATGGACAATTAAAAGATTGTACTAATAAATTAAATGAATTAACAAATAAACACACCGTCACACAAACTCAATTAAGAAATTCTGAAACTCAAAATAAAGAATTAAAGAACAATCTTGAAAAAGTTGGACAAACAGCATCTACATCTCATGTAGCAATAAATAATGCTTTAAAACAATTATTAGCACAATAAATGCAATAACTATGAAAATAAAATATTTTATTTTCATAATTAATTTAATCAAGTAGTAATTTGAATAACTGACTTGGGTTTTCTTCCTCTTCTTCTTTTTTCTGTTGTATTTAATTCAGAAGAGTCAATTGTAGTTTCTGTTACTACTCTATTATTATTATTAAGATTCATTCTTTGTAAAATATCATTTACATTTCCTGATAATTCTACTTTTGGAGGTTGAGACACTCCTGCATGATAAGGTTTAGGAGCAAATGAATGTACTGGTACAGGTGCAGAATTGTGTTTTTGTTGAGCTCTCATTTTTTGTAAATGAATTTCTTGAGGAGTCATAAATCTAGACTGTTCTGGTTGTTTATTAAACATTCCCGTAACCATACCAGGTTTATTTAATCCTACTGCTTTACCTAATGTTGATTTAGAATAATGAAAAGCAGCACCTGAAATTAAAATAAGTCCAACTAATTGAAGTTCAGGTGGTATATTTCTACCGGTACCTCTATATTTTTGATATAATTCTGCAAGTACATCATCAAAACTATCAGCTTCAATTGACATGTGTTCAGACCATCCTTGTAATTGAAAATCAAATGGATCATATTTATCATTAAAAAATTCAATCATAGCGACTCCATTAATTAATAAATTTTTATATACTTTTACTCCATTAATTTTATCAACATAACTTTTTAATAATTCATATTCATATTCCATTTCTTCTAATGACGAATTAAAATCATATTCTTTAGATAATTCAAATCCTTTTGCTTTAAGATCACTTAATTCTCTTAAAAAATTTATTTTTTTTAATTTAATTTCTTTTTCTGTTAACTCTTTTTTAGGCTCTGTATTTGTTACAACTGACTCTGTAAAAGGATTATTTGATGAAGGTTTTTTAAAATTAATTGATTTCTTAGGTTTTGCGGTTGTTTGTTCTGTAGAAGAACTTGACTCAGAATCTGAGTCAGAATCTGAGTCACTAGAACTATCTTTTTTAGTAGTTTCATCAACTTTTGATGTAGAATCTTCTTGAATTGGATTTAAATCACCTAAGGTTACTTGGGCATTTGGTTTTAATTTATCAGGATTTGCTAATAAATTTAAATATAAATCTGTTGTTTCTGTGGGTTTTAAATTTTCTATTTTTTTATCACCCTCAAATCTTATTTTAACTTCAGATGAACTATTGGAAGTATCGGAATCCATATGAAAAACTAAAGATTCTAAACTTTAAATAACGAACTTTTTAAACATTTTAATAAAATTCTAAATCTTTATAATTAATGCATTATTGTGAGTTAAAAGATGCTTGGGGTGAAAATACAATTTCCCAACATTACTATAGTGAAAATGCAAAAAAAGTATTAGAAAATTTTTCACCACTCAAACCTAATAATAAAACCTCTAAGGATATTATAAAATCAGACACTGACACTGAAACTGATTGTAATAAATTAATTGCTCATGTAATGTCTTGTTCCAAATGCAAAAGAAAATTAACTAAATTATTAATTCCTTCAATGATATCTAAATTGGGAGAAACTATAGATATTTATCGCGAACCAATTGTTCTAATTTTAATGACTCTTTTTATAATATTATTAATTAATATGTTAAATAATAATTAATCTTCAGACCAATCTATTATAGCAATGTTATTATTCCATTGTGTCTTAAACCCATTTTTATTTAATTTTTTATCAACATATTCAATAGAATCAGCTAAATTATAAATAGGAATACCTAATAATAACTCTGGAATTTCATAAATACACTGAAAAAAATTTAAATCACTTGCCATTTTAATTTTTTTTATAATTCTCTCATAAATTTTTTCATAAACTTTTTTCTTTAACTCTTCTTTTTTTTTTTGTTTCTTTACAAGTTCACTTGCTGTAACCATTATAAAATAAATGTTTTTATATTCTTAAAAAGAAAACTTTATTAAATTATAATGTATGATACTTTATGTATTGCTGGAGGTGGTATTAAAATATTACCTTTTATTGGAATTTTACAACATCTAATCAATACTAAATTTATTGATTTAAAATTAATAAATAAAATAATAGGAGTTTCTTCTGGATCAATATTAGCATTAATGTTAATTTTAGATTTTAATATGAATGAAATTATATTTTTTTTTAACAATTTTGATTTTAAACAAGTAATTCCTAATTCTAATTCAAGTGAGTTATTATTTAATTATGGGATGGAAGATTCTTCTAAATTAAATAATGTTTTAAAAACTTTATTTATTAAAAAAAAATTTAAATTAAATTATTCTTTTTTAGATTTGTATAATGATAAAAAAAAACAACTTGTTATCAGTGTAACTAATTTAACAAAAAAAAGAGTTGAATATTGGAATTATTTAACTAAACCAGACACTCCAATTATACAAAGTATTATTGTTTCATGTTGTTATCCTATAATTTTTAAACCAATTAAAATTAATAATTATTATTATGTCGATGGTGGATTATTAGATAATTTTCCAATTCAATTAGGAAATAAAAAAACAACTTTAGGCTTAGTTACTAAAACTTCTCATTATCAAAATTTTGAAAATTTTATTGACTATTGTGGTCAAATTATAAATTTAACTATCTCATCAAAAGATATCGCTAAAATAAATTTATATAAAAATATATATAATATTATTTCCGTTAAAAATAATACAGAAGTTTTTGACTTTAACTTATCCAAAAAAAAAATTAAAGAAAAAATATATTCAGGAAATAATATAGCTAAAAAATTTTTAAAAAAAATAATTAATAAAATTAAAAGATCTAGAAGATATTCTTTTTAGGTTTAGGTACAATATTTTGTAAATTTTTTGTTTGAGATTGATACTCTTTTATTCTTTCTTCAAAACTTTTATCACTTTCTACATAATCAACTTTTTGTTGTAAACTAAAAGCAACACTTACACTACTAATAGATTTTTCTTTTAAATTTTCACCCTCTTTATATAAAGTTCCTATATCAGCTAAAGATGCAAACTGACTTGAAGTTGGAGTATACTCCATAATTTCACCAGAATAGGGAATTATAGATTGATGATAATTAGCTGGATTCTCTTGAATTTTATCAAATCCTTGATTTACATTTTTAATATCATATTGGGGAACAGTTATATTTTTTCTCATATTATTTAATTGATCTAATTTTGTTGTTGTTTCCTCACTTGTTAATGCAGTTACAGTTACTGTATTAAATTTATGTTTATTATTTAATTCTTTCTCAATCTGAGAAAAAGTCTTCTTATAAACAATTTTTTCTTGTTTCTCAAATTGTTTTTTTAACTCTTTATGTTCATTTTTCCAATCACTCCATTCATTATATGCTTGTCGGTGTTCTGGATTTGATAAAATTTTATAAGCAATATTTATATGAGTAAAAAATTCTTCATCTGCATCCCTATTTTTATCGGGGTGATTAAGTAGAACATTTTTTTTATATTGTTTTTTAATTTCAGACAAAGTACAATCTTTAGATAAATTTAAAATCTTATATAAATCATATTTTAACTCATCAAAATCCACTGACATTAACAGCAATAAGATTTTATAATTTATTAAACTAAAATTGAAAAATTAAACCTAAATATTTATAAATTTGAGTATGCTTGAAGGACCCATTCTTGGTTTAGTATATTTATTATGTGCAATTTTATTAATTGCAATCATTTACGGAATTATATTTATAATTATTTATATTTATAGAACAAATAATTCAAATATAGGAGCTCTAAACAATTCAAATATAGAACCTCTAAATAATTCACACAGAGAATATGTTGTTTAGAAATATAATATTCTTTTTTTTGTTAATGGATAAAAAAAATATTTTAATAATATCTTTTATTTATGCTATGTATTTTAATACTATTGGATTTAATGATGGTAAATGGGAAAAGAATTTTAATGTTTTTGTAAATAGTATAAATCAAGCAATTGAATATAATTATCGTTATTTAGTTGAATTTTTAAAACAAGGAGATGTTTTTATGAATTTAAAAAATAAAAAAACATCTATTGATATTGTTTTACTTTTATTATCTATATCATCTACATTTACAGACACTAAATTTAAACAAATTCTTTTAGATAATATTGATAAAATTAATGATGTTAAAAGAGATTCTAATAAAACATTAGAATTAGCTTTAAAATATTTAAAAGATAATAATAAATCATTACCCTTTGATAAAAGATTTAGTAATAATAAATCATTAATATTACCACTTCCTTTTGGTGTTATAATGGAAAATAATAAAGATATAATTAAAAATACAATTGGTATTTTAAAATTAACTAATAATTTTACTTTTGATATTTTAGCAGGTATTTCATCAGCATTAATTACAAATTTTTCATTAAAAGGAATACCACCTAATAAATGGTTAAATCATTTATTAAAATTAGAAAATAAAATAGATGATATTCTTAAAAAAAATTATAGTTATTATACAGAATATTTAAAAAATAAAAATATTTTTTGGAATAAAATTAAAGATTATCAAGATTACAGATTAAAATATATTAAAACTAATAAATTTTTTAATCCTAAATATCAAATAGAAACTTTTATTCAATTATTTACTCGTAAGAAATTTAATCAAAATAATTATGGAGAAATTGGATTTGAACCAATTGATGGGTTGTTATGGGCTTACGAAAGCATTATTTTAAGTTATAATGAAGAAGAAGACACTTTTAATTTAAGAGATTTAATTATTAATTCTAGCTTACATGTTGGAGACAATGACACCACTGGTACTTTGGCAGGATTTTGGTATGGTTGTTATAATTCTAATTTAAAAAAGATATCTGATAATAAAATTAGATTTCAAGACCTAGAATTTTATCAAGAAATTAATAAAATGTTGATTAACATCAAGGAATAATTTAAGTTTTTATTATATCCATTAATTTAGCAAATACTGCTTCTGCACTTCTTTCTCCTCCATATTCTTCTAAATTATTATCATATTCAAATAAAATAGTTGGAAATCCTGGAACTTGATAATTATCACATATTTTTTCATTTTTTGGATCATCACATTTTACATCAATAGTTTCAACATTGGAAAGGTCTTTTGTCATTTCTTGAAATTTAGCCCATTCTGTGGCAAACATAACTGAATATTTACACCATGATGTGTTAAAATTCATTACTTTTACTTTACCTTTAGTACTTGTTGATTTTTTTTCTGTTTCTTCTTCTGTTAAAAGTTCTTTTATTTTAGAAGATTCTAAATTATTTTTAGTTGTAAACCAATAGATCACTAGAACTAATATTAATCCTATTATTCCGTAAATTAAATATTTATTCATATATTTATCTTTAGACTTTAATTTTTCTCCAACTAATTAATATGAATTATTATAAACTTATTCCTTTGTTCGGCAATAAAATAGCAACTAAATTTTATTTAAATAGAAAATATCAAGGCTTAAGCTTGTCATCACAAGAGTGGGAAAATTTTGGTTCTTTAGTAAAAGATTATCATAAAAAAACAAATTTAAGTAAATATACTTATTTGTTAAAAAATTTAGATAGTTTTGAAAAAAAAATAATTAAAGAAAATTTTAAAATTTTAAAAGATAATAAAAATATAACTTTTCAAGATAACTTGTGGAAACAAGCCACAGATATACAACCTTTTCAAACATTTAATAAAAATAAAAAAATATATCAAGGATATAATAAAAATCATTTTCATACTAAATTAAATTTAAATAATTTTATGACACAAACCGGAGGTAATAATAAATTTGACTCAATTACATATGGAATTCTTGAACAAAAAAAAATTTTTGATCAATTAACTGAAAATTTAAATGATACATTCAAAGATGAAATTAAAAAGAATTTTTCTGAATATTTTGTCACCCTTGGGTTTTTACAGCAATTAATAATTAATATGGATGAATTAGTAGAAATATCTAAAAATAATATTACTGAAAAACCCAAAGCAATATTGATGCAACAATCAGGAACAATAATGATGAGACCTAATGTAAAAAATTTAATAACTTTACAAGAAAAAGAAAAATTGTTAAAAAATAAAGTTAATCAAGAAAAAAATAAATTACAAAAAATCTTTAGAAATATTGGTATTTTTGATTTAGAAAAATATGGAATAATTTTTTAAAAAAAATCTAACTTATAATATATATGCCTAACCCACTAACAAATGAAAATTATAAAACTGAACTAAGCACAAGTAACCCAGATTTAGTCGAAGTTGTAGAGGGAATACTATCAATAGATCCTACTAATAAGCTTGTTATTGGTAAAACAGTAGATAAGCTTGGAAAACCTGAGGATTTAGCTTTAAACTGGTTAAACCAAACAGCAGACGACAGATATGATTTAGACGAGAAAACAAATCCTACAATTCCAAATATTCCTGGTAATAAAACCATAGCAAAAACATTAACTTTAATGGCTAGAAACTTGGAAGATTGTGTAGATGGAAAATTAAGTGGATCTATGTGTACCAAGGCAATTAAAGATCTACAAAGCACATCACTTGAAAATTTAGCTGTTCCTGTGAAAGTTGCTGTTCATGTTCTTAAAAAATTAGGTTTTAAAGTTTATACAGTTGACCAACATTATTTACATGGACAACAAGGAAACCGTTTTGAAATAGTTGATGAGTGGGCTAAACGTGTTTCTACTGATGTCACTGACTTTAATGATAAGAAGAAATATGATAAATTGAGAGTTCTATTAGAAACTTATGTGCATGTTGCAAATCTTCATCCTGATAAATGGGAAGATAGTTATGAATCAGTGACAGCTGCAAAACCATTTAACCCTAAAGTTTTAAGTAGTATTACTCGCCCAATTGTTCCTAGAACATCTGGTAGTAAAGTTGGAGTCACATTTGAGAGAATGGCATCTGACATTGAATCAAGAAAAGAGACGCTTGCTTATTTATTGCCTTTAGTCTGGGCACAAGGTGAAGTTATGTCAGGTGGTGGTTTTGTTTCTGATGATTCTTATACAGGAGAAATTGATCGTATGGCTGCATCTGGCAATGTTTTTCAGACTGCTGAAACATTAGGTAAATACTTAGATTATTATTTAACTGCTCTTAAAAGTAATGGAGTTACAATAGATGATAAAGAAGTAAATGACCTTAAGAAATTGTGTGATGATTTAGCACGTCGTGAAAAATCTTTAGTTCAAGTAGTTTCTCTTCTTGAAAAAGTTTTAGCTCTTAATAAATTTTATGGGAAAAATTTTAAAAATAAGAAAAAAGTTACTGATCAAGCTGATTTGCATAAAATTATTATGACTAATAAAAAAATTTTTGAAAAAGTTAATAATACTCGTAGTAAATTAATGAGTGGAATTCGTATTTTAATAAAATATTTATAAATGATTAGGAAGAGTAAATCTATAAAATTAATATTTTAATAAAATTTTTATAAATAAAAAAAAATCTCTAGTATTATATATAATTATGTCATCATCAACATCAACATCAGTAAAATTACCTATATTTAATAATATTTTTTCAAAAATGAAAGGTCTATTTAACTATAAAACTGCTGAGTATAAGGAAGATAAACGAGACAAATATGATAATCCTAATGATATCACCAAACCTATTGTATCCAACCTTGAAAAAATGAAAAATGTTTTAGGAAAACTTAAAAAAGATATTCAAAATAAAGAAAGGAGACTTGGTATAGCACTTGGTGCTCCAATTGTTGTTATGTCAGGTGGTGCAGAAACACTTGAATTTGTTGGGGGCCAATATGGTGGCGGAGCATCTGCTGATGCATACTCTGCTCCCGATGATGCATCTCAAGTTGTTTTTTCAACTGCTCGTATTTTAGCTAATATTTTAAAATCACATGAAGACGAACTTATAAAGGCTGTAGAAAATGATGCATTAGAAAAAATTAGAGACAGTTTAATAACACTTCATGAGAATGAACAACAATTATTTGGTGCTGTTTATGCTTTAGGCGAATCAGGTGAACTTGTCGATAAAGCACCTTCAATTACATTTGAAAACATGACGGATAATGGAAAGAGAAAAAAATATATGAAGGCTTTAGCTGATGCTCGCACAGCACATGCAGCTGCAACTAACACACGTGTAAAAATTTTTAATGTCATAACAAGTAGCATAAAATAAATCTAAATATAATTATTAATAATTATTAATAATTAAATTTAAAATACTATTAATTATGAACTAAAAACTAATTTACCAGTTCCATCTATAATTCTAAAAATATTATAACCGAAAGCATAAGCCTTTAATCTTGCAGGAATTCTATAATTAATTAATCCATCAAGAGTTAATTGTAAATAAGAATCTTCTAACTTGCTAAAATTTAAAGAACCATAAGGTTGTCCTCCCATTTCTAAGGGATGTAAAGAAAAACTATAATGATATAAAAATCTGTTACCTCTGCCTTTAAAATAATAAAATTTTTGTATTGGAGAAAAAAATTGTTCAATTTCTAAATTAGATAAAGGATTGCCATTTAATAACATTTTCACATTTTTAATAATAGTTTTTGGTTCATCAGTTATTGGGAAAGTAGAATAATTAAAATAATCTTTTCTTTGAATATTATCTTCAAGAATTACTCTCCAGAATAAAGAAAAAACAGGATGAACAATGGGTAAATTTAGTTTAACATTGCCACTAAAAACAGATTCTTCTGGTATATTTTGTAAAATAGGAACTAAATATTCATGATTTTTAGTCAAGTATAAATATCTTTCTTCATTATCCAAAAAAATATAATTTATTAAACAATAAGCATTTGTCATTCCAGGAGGATTTAAATTAAAATAATCAGTTACTGAACTTGGAATATCACTATTTGAAACTATATTATGTTGATAACCTTGAGATCCAATTAAAATAAAGTTACTATTAATTTCAGATGGAACTTGAAATTCACCATATAATGGATTGTAATATAACCTTTTATTTACTATATCAAATTCTATAAATTCACCTGCCGACTCAATACCATTAACATTTTGAATAATTTTTTCTCCAACTTCTAATCCTGAAAAATTCTCATTTACTGATATATATTTTTGGGGACTTTGAATTAAAACCTCATTTAAAGTTCTCAACTCAACATGCAATTTTATTTCATCATGAGTTAAAGATACAATTGGTAATGCATTTCCTGTGTTCTGACAAAACCACAAACTCAAAGGAATGTCTAAATTTAACGAAGGTTTAGATCTCTCTTTTTTTGTAAATTCATCAGAATTACCTATCATTTTATTTATTCCTCTCATTTGATTAATTGGTGTAGATAACTCTTTCCAAATATACATCCACTCTCCATATTCTTGTGCAATAATTATACCTCCTATTTCTAACTCAATTTTATTTACTAATACATAACCTAAATTATTAGTATATTGTAAATAATATAATGGTTTAGTAGATATATTTTCTGGTAAAACTGGTAATTCTAAATGTAAATATATTTTTGAAATTAAATCACCATTTTTACCTATAATTAATGTTGATTGTTTACCAAAATCTAAAGGATTAATAAAGTATTGTGGAACAGTTTCAATAGAAAAGTTAGTATGTCTCTTATAAACCACCTTAAAAAAAGTAATTTCTGGTTTTCTGGTTAAATAATATTTTTCTTTACTTCCTGAAACTAAAATAATTAATCCAGCAGTCATATCAATTAATTTATAAGAGATTATATTCTTTAAACTTGAAAAAAATTGAAATTTTAAATTTTATACACAATTATTTAATTATTATGCCTCACTATTATTGGATTAACAAGACTAATAACATTTATAAGATTGCCTCAGTTGCATGTCATATTCAAGGAAATTATCCTCATCGCCAGTTTCAACTTCTTAGAGATATTCACTTCTCTGGTTTCGTAGAAATGGGTCAAGATATTCATTTTGAACTATATCAAGTTGATGATGCAATTGGATCAGAGCATATTTCAAGATTTAAGGTGTTGGATATGCTGAATGGAAAGGAAGATTTTAATTTTAATTTGTCTAAGTTTGGAGAGATTAAGTTTACTCTTCCCACTAATTTTAATGACTACAACAATTCTGAAATTGATATTACTGAACGTGTTATCGTAAATCATACATCACACACTCTAAAGTCAAATAAGTGGGAACTTGAGATTATTAAGACACCTGAAACTATTCAAACTGAATCAAAGTTGATGTATTGTTTTCCCGTATATTACGAATAAATTCATTTAAAATAACACACCAACTTGATTTCCCATAAATTTAAGAAGTTTGTAATTTCTATAATATATTTTAAGGGTACAATATCCATATTGTGTCAATAATTCTTGATAAAAATCTTGATCTAAATCTAATCTAAACATCGCTTTAACATTATCATAATTTATATGTCCTGATGGTTGACCTGATAAAGGATATAAACAATGACTAAAACCATATTTATTTAAATCACCACTATTTTTATATTTAGTTTGATTTATAAGAGACCAAAATATAGAATCTTTTTTAGTAAATAATTGTCTATCATTAATTAATAAATCTGCTTGACCCATTGGATATAATGTTTTTTTAGAGCTAGAATGATAATTGTAAGTAAAATATAATCTTAATGTTGCTTCTACATATTTAGTGTTTGGTAATCCTACATCATATGCAAGATTTTTTATATAATATTTAATTATATAACAAACAAAATTTTCTGTATATTTAATAAATTCTGTAATTATACTACCAAAATCTTCTATTAAAGTATTTTTACTACTTATCATATCTTGATATAAACTAGAATTGCTATTTTTATTGGTTAAATAATCTTTGTAAAAATCATCTATTTTAGAATAATTATCTATTTCTAAATTAATATTATTCCATTTATTACTTGGCATTTTAAAAATAAAGAAAAAATCAGAAACAGCACCTTTAAACTTGAGATAAAAATTATAATTTAATTTTGCTATATTCTCCATTTGGCTTAAATTGACTACATTAATTAATTGTTCTTGTGATCTATTTAATATTAATTCTTTTTCTTTATCATCTAACCAAATAGTTTCATAACATAAAGAAGCCTTAATTAATTCATTCCCATTCACTATTAATCCAGTATTATTAATTAATTTTGATAATTTTCCTAATTGGATTTTAAAATTAATTTTTGAATCTTGACATAAAAATATAGGAAAAGAATCCGAATAAGTTTTAGTAAACCAAAATGGTAATGGTATATATAAATTTAATCCATTATTTATTTTTTCTAATCCACGATGATGACTCTCTTTAACAAAATAATATTTATATTGATTTAACCAATCTCTACCAAATTCTTCTATTATTTGATTTTCTATTGATAATGAAGCATTTTCAATTATATTTTCTCCTAAATTTTCTTGCCAATCAATTATTTCTTCAGATAAAGTAATATTAGTCTGTGTGTGATAATAATCCTCTTTTAAATTCAACAGTTTATTCTTCCATTCTTCTATTTCAGTATTATAAATAATATTTTCAGTTTCTCGTAAAATAATTTTACTAATAAGAATAGAAGAAGAATTATTATTTAATTCTGGTAATTCAGTTGGTAAAGTAAAATCAACCTCAATTGAATCTAAATTACTATTAAAATTAAAATTAAAATAAGTAGGTAAATAATCTGATGATAAATTAATAGAACTATAATATTGACATGAAGGAATTAAAATATTATATGATTGATTCAAATTAAATAATTCATTGGTTGCAATCCATCCATTACTTGTATCAACAAATTTACCAAAATATTTACCTTCTGAATCATAAATTACTTGATCTAATAAATTGGCACTAAAATCAGATTCATCAAGTTTTATCAGATAGTTTCCTAATTCTTTATTATTTTTATCAAAATAATGGAAATAATTGTAATTATATCCTGATATATCTATATTTTTATTAGTTGTAATTCCTATTTTATTATTACTTTGATCTAAATCATAGGTTAAAACAGCAAATTCAGGAGTTGTACCTACTGAAAAATTCTGAGATAATATTTTTAAATTTAATTCATTATTTAAATAAACTATAATTTTATTTGAATTTTGTAAATCAATTGAGTAATCAGTTAATTTATTATTACTTGTATCATATAAAGTAAAATCATCTATTGTTGTTTGATAAAATTCGTAAGGTGATAAATTAATAGGTTTATCTAAGGTAATTTTATATTGATATTTAAAATTATTTGAAAAGTCAGATATTAAAGTAAATTTAACCAAGGTGATTGAAGGAGCATAATTATCATGTGTTATATTTTTAATTTCATTACCACTTAGTTCTAATTCAATATAATTTTCATTATATTTCCAATAAATATCATCATTTTGAGTAAATTTAATAACTTTATCTGGTAAATAAAATTTATTATTTCTAATAGTAACAGGTAATTCTAATTCAAATCTCATATTACTTAAATTTTCCATAATTTCATTATTTATAATAAAAGTATTATGATTTATTATTTCATAATTTAATAAATTATTATCATTATAAATTTTATATCTAAAAAAAGCATTACTGTCTGATAAATCACTCTCAAGTGATAAATTAGTAGTAATTTGAACTTTTTCTCCCATATTTTCTTGTTGTAAAATAGTATAATTAATAAATCCATTTATAATTCCATCCTGTTTAGGTAAAAAATTATTAATTTTAAAACTTAATTGTTTACTATTATAAAATTCTGTTATTTCTGGATCTAAGAAAATAGCTTGGTCTTTCAAAAAATCAACTGTATTTATACTAACATCTTCTGGTAAATTTAATAAATCAACATTATATTTAAATTCTTGGTTTGTTATAATATTTTTATCTATAAACACTGGACTATTATCCTTAATTATTTCAAAAGTACTAAATAAATTCAAATCTTGTTCAGATATATCTAATTTATTTCCAATTATTTCATATAAATTAGAATTAGATGAAAAATAAGGTAGTAAATCTATTTTATAATTTTTTAAAATGTTCCATAAATTATAAAAATCAATTAATTGTGTTAAATAAATAATATCACTATCTTGAATTAAGTTTTTACTAAAATCATTATTAATTATTTCTATTGTTTCAAATAAAATATTAAGTTCTGATTTATTAGCATCAGGTGATATTTTTGTTTCTATCTTATTACTAGAATTAATCTTAAAATTTGTTGGTACCTTTACAGTCAAGTATGGGTTACCTGATAAATCTAAGAATGTATTAGTACTTGAATCCCATAATAAATCATAGTCTTTTAACCAATTAATTAAATAATTATCTGGATTCTTTCTGAACTCGTAATTTAAAATCCATTGTGGAATTCTATCATAAATATTATTAATTATTAAATTGATTTTCTCATGTTTTACTTTTTCAGATGTATTTATACTACTTAAATCTAATAATACTAAATTTTGATAATCATTAATGTCTAAAAATACTTCATTAATATGGTTATTACCACTTATATCAATAATAGTTAAATCATATACAGAACCTTGATGATAAGATTTATTTAATTTATTCAATTTAATCCAGTCCATATTTAGTAAAATTTGTTGAATTAAATAATTTTTTTGGTTAAACTTTGCAAATTCATAATTATGATAAAGTAAATTTTGATGTAAATTAATATTTTCATTTTTATATGTAGTAATTCTATCAATTTCATAAAATAAATCAATATCTTGTTTTGAATTTAATAAATCATTAACAAGGTCTGTTTTAGAAATAAATTCAACAATAATATCATTGTTATTTAATTGTAAATTATTAATTTCCAAAGAAGTATTATTAATAAATAAATTATAGTCATTATTGATAGTTATATTTCCACTAGGATCAATTAAATTAATTTTTCCTTTATAAAATTCTGATAAATATTCTAAAGTTAATTCATACGGAATTAATAAATAATCATTTTCTATTTTATTTTCTAAATTATTATTTTGAGTAATTAATATTTTATTTATTTCTTCATCAGTAAAATTAATAATTTCATTATTTACTTTCTTAAACTTAGGATATAATTTCTCTATTTTAAAAATATTTTTTAAATAATATTGATATTTTGCTTGAGAAAATGGTTCAGTATTAACTAAAACTCCGTATTTTGTTAAATACTCTTTTTTATAAGTTAACATATTATTATTTAAATTTGGTTGAAAAAATAGTTCAACATTTTCCAGGTCAGGTAATAAATCACTGAAATCATTTTTAATAGAAACATCTAAATAATAATTACCCGAATTAATTTTTAAAACATTATCAACCTCAAATTCTAATTTCTTATATCCATCTAAATCTAATTTATTAATATCCTGATAATTAATAACATTTTGATATGTTACACTCTCTAAACTAATATAATTAAATTCTCCATTATTAGTTACTATATCATCTGAATAAATGGGCTCAGTTGTATAATAAACATAATTAGTTGAATATGGATTTCCTGAAAAATTTATTAATTTTGGATAAATATCTGGATCCGGAGAAGTATCTGTTCCAGTAGACCATACAGAACCAGACCAAATATTAATATCAGAAGGTACAGAAACACCAATTCCAGTATAATCAGCATAATCTAATTGATTAGTTGTATCTAGCTGAGATGTTATTGGTGTCAAATTAGAAGCAATAGTTTCATTAAATCCTTGATAAGATCTTGATAAATTAAAATAAATTGTTGAATTAGATGTTGTTGTTGTTGAATCAATTCCACCATAAACATTGCCATTGCAATAACTATTTATTATTATAACTTTTGATGAACTAAAACCACTCTCAATTAGTCCAACACGATCACCACAAATTCCACCACAATCAGCATCAATATCACCAATTACATAACAATTATCAATAATTAATTCTCCATCATTACCTCCTGCATATCTGCCTGCTATTCCTCCACTTTTATTAGCAACCCATCCAAGAGCAGTCCAACGTTTAATATTTCCTAAAACATAACAATTAGTAATTCTTAAATATCCACTACATGCATTATATACAGCAACAACACCTCCACCGTAGACATCACCTTTACAGATACATTTTTCAATTAAACCAATACCATTGTGAGCACAATATTCTCCACCAATTCCTCCTGCACCATCAAAATATGTATTATTTACAACAAATTCAGAATAACATCCCGAAATTTTAAATTCTCCGTTAAAACCTGCATTAGAACCAACAATTCCTCCACTTTTTAGACTTAATGTTCCTATAAATTTACAATTTTCTACAATAAAAAATTTAGCATCAATGTTATTTTCTCGTCCTCTAATAAAACCTCCTCCATTTTCTATTACACTTGATTTAACAGTTAAATTTTTAATTATTGGGGCAGTAGTAAAACTAGTACCTAAAACTCTAAATAATCCAAAATGTTTACCAGTACCTGCAACTGAAATTGTATAGCCTTGACCGTCAAAAACTTCATTGTTTCTTAAAGTTATAAAAATATTAGAATCTGCGGGCCATGTAATATTTTTTGATAAATAATAAGTATTTCCAATTTTTTGAAGATTAAAAGTGTCAGGATGTAATTCAGTTTTAATAATTCTATTAAGATAAAAATTAGAATTTCTTTGATATGGTGATTGATTGTTTAAAAAAGAAATTCCAATTTCATTTTTATAATTAACTCCTGTTTTTGCATAATGAATTAATCTTTCATTATTTTTAGTTACTTCTTCAAATAAAACAATATCATTATTTTGAATAATTTTTGTATTTTTGAAGAATGAAATTGTTAATATTTTGTTAGTTTCATCAAGTTGATAGTTATTATCTAAATATAAATTATTCAAGTTAATATATAAATTATTTTCACTTGTCAAATTATTTTTAATAAAATTAATTAAATTATCAGTAACATTTATAGATATTTTCATTTCATCAATGGTATTAACAATGGTGTCTTCTAGATAATGATTTAAAATTTGAGATTTAAAATTATTTGTTTTTAATATTCCAACACTGATATTAGTATCATTTAATAATAAATAATTAATAAATGGATTAACTTTTTTGTTATTAATAAATTGTTTTTTTTCTATTCTATTATTAATTTTCATAATAGTATTTTTAGAATAATCACAAATTACTTTATCAAGAGTTAAAATATTTCCACTCAATTCAATTACTCTAGTTATAGTATCATCAATTATTACTTGTTGTAATGGAATCACCATATTCTCTGAAAAATCAATAGTTTCGTAATTTAATAAATTAAGTCCTGATGTTATTTCTATTTTATTTCCTGTTATTTGGTTAGATAACCCTCCCACTACATCAGATCCAAAAATATTACCATTAAAAATAATATTATTATCACTAGTAGAATCTACCTTAGGGCCCTCCAAATAAACAATATTATTAGAACTATAATCTCCCTTAAATAAATTAGTAGTTGTATTGTCCCAATTCAGTAAATATTTATAAGAGTTTTTAACATCTATCTCTGAATTATTATAAGGTGATTTAAATTTCCATGGATATTGTTGAATTAATTTTACTCCACTAATTCCAGAAATTGAATAACCGTTAATTCCATTTAAATGAACTAAATTACCTAATTTACCATCTATAATTGCAATAGGTGTTTCTTGATAAGTTTCTGATAAATCATAAGATTGAGATATTGGAATGGCAGATGTATCAAGTATTATACTTCCAATATTAACTTGATAAGAATCAATAGTATTAATTTCAAACCATTCATTATTTGAGGTAGATTTAAATTCTGTAAACTTATAACTTGGTTGAATTACCCATGCATAATTTTCTGAATTATCTATATTTAATTCTAATTGATTATAATTAAAATATAAATCACCTTTTTTTAACTGTCGGTAAATCCACTCTTTATCTTCAAAGGTATTTATTTTAGTTTTTAAAGTAGGTAATAATCTAAGAGGAGTATATAAAATTTGATTATTAAAAATACTATTGAAATTATCAATAATTTGTGGTTTTGAAATTTTAATAGCAAAATCCGCCACAATTCCTTGTGTTATATTTTGGTCAGGTTGTAATGTCAAAGAATTACTTTGTGATGTTACTAACATAATTCTCATTCTAGTTATTCCAATTCTTGCATTACTAGGAATTGATATATTAAAAGTTTGGGAGTCATATCCAATAGTATCTGAGTCAATATTAGCTGTAGAAAATTCAAAAATGGTATTTAAACTAGAATCATTAAATAAACCATTATTTTCCCAATCAATCCAACCTTTCCAGTTAAAAAAATTAGATCCTATATAACTATAAAAATAATGAGAATCAGTAATATTAATACTAAAATCCATGCCTTGGTAAACTTGAATAATGGTGTCAGTAAAATCGTGTAAAATTCTGTTTTTGGGAATATCATTGATTTTAAAGCCATTAATATCAATATTATTAAAATGAGTAAATCTAGGATCATTGGGTCCTTGTTGAGATTCATATTCATTTATATTTCGCAAATAAAACTCAGAGTTATTGGATATATTAACATCAATTGTATTAAAATATAAATTTGAATCAAATATTTTTTCAGTGTTAAAGTAATTTTTAATACAAAATAAATTAGTGAATATTTTAACAGGATTAAATTGATATTTTTTAATATTTTTTTGATTAATCTGATATATATTTATTCCATCATACAAAATATCTCCAATTTCTAAATCTTCTTCTAATTCTAGAGTAATTCCATCTTGTTTAACAATATGTAAAGGTATTAATTTTTGATAAATAAATAAATGATTATTCCAAGTTAAATTACCATAATTATAATCAATGTATGTATTAGAATCATATTCTAAATAGTTTTCAACTGAAGGAATCACTGATGCTAAATATCTAAAAATTTTTAATTTTAAATTATATTGATAACCAAGTGTTAAAGTATGAATAGAATCAGCTAAAACATAATTTAAACCTGAACTAGATATAACTTGTACCCAATTATTATTAATGAATAAATAATCAAGAGGTTTAATAAAAAGTTCTGTGTTAATAGATATATTAGTTTGATTTGAAACATTAATATCAACTTGATGAATTTCATAATTAAAATCTTTTATTTGTATAATTGGCACAACTAAGTCAGATTGATTAGATAAATTAATATTAGGAATAAGTATATTATCTTTTATAACTGGATTTTCTATTATATATTGTCCTACTAAATAAATATTATTTTTAGAATCAACACCTTGTTTTTTATAATAAATTGAAGATCCATCAAAACTTGGTATTATTTTACCATATGGATAAAATTTATTATTAGCATCTTTCAAGAGTATTACATCAGATAAATTAGTAATTATTTCACTTAAATCATAATTTATAATTTCAATATATTTATTATTAATTTCTTTATATTCTATATTTAGCTCTTCAAAATCTTTATTACATAAAATATAACTTTTTGAATAATCAATATCCGATAAAATTATTAAACCCTCTGATATTATACCATAATTATAAAAATTTCCTTTAAAATAATCATCCGTTATTTTTTCTATTTCCAATCCATTGTGAGGTAAAGACACTGATAAAGAATCGGTACTTGAAATTTCATATTTATTATTGCCTAAATTACTAATAATATCTATATTTTTACCATCAACTTGTAAATAAGTATACTTTGATAAATCAATAGTGGAATCAATTTCTAATATATATTTATTTTCTTCATTATCAGTTAAAATTTTTTCAATTTGATATTCTGTTTTTTCTTGTGACACATTAAAAGTATCTTTATTAGCAGTTTTAGGAAAATTAATTAATAAATCACGATTAATTTGAATATTATTAAGTTGTTCACTCAAGAATGATCCTATATTATTCAAGTAATTCAAGTTAGATTCATTATAAACTTTATTCATTTGATAACTATTAATTAAAGTATCTAGATCCGATGTAATAACTGTAGCACTTAAATCATCAAAATAATTATTATCTTCGTATACTCCCTTATCTTCAAAATATATTTTACTTTTCCAATAATAATAATTATCAAAAGATTTACCTTTCCAAAATGGTAATTGGTTATAAGTAATATTATTTGAATTTTTATTAATAAAAGTATCAATAATTTTTTTATAAGTAAAACCAACACTAGAAAATTCTTTGATTGTGTTTATAAAAGAATTGATACCTTCCTGTTGAATTTTATCAATAATATTAATTATATTTTGATAAGTTTTATTATTTTCAAGATATTGATTAGTTAAATATGTATTTATTGTGTTAAGATGTTCTTCTTCAAAAACACTTATATTGTTAAAACAAGTAAGATTCAAATTAATATCATAAAAATCAATTCCCTCACTATAAACTCTTACTTTACTTCCAACAACTTCATAGTAATTCATTAAATTTTTAATTCTATTATTAGAAGAAATCTGATAATTATTTATAAAATTGGAAACTTTAATGTCTATCATATCTAATATTTGACTATTAATTTTATAAGGAAGATGATAAATTATAATTTGATTATTTGACAAAATACCAAAAGGAATTTGATGTAAATAACTATGTTGTCTTAAATCATCTGAATAATTATTATAATTAGCACCAGAAAAATCTGTAAATGAGAATTCATTATATCCTTTTTCTAAATTATAACAATCTAAATAATCAGTTTGTGATGTTTTACTAAATAAATTTGGTAAATCATAATTATCTATCACTGAATATTCTAATTTATAATCAGAATATTTTGAAGATATTTCATTAGGTAAATTAAAATTACTGAGTGTTAAAGTACTAGATAAATCAACCCAAACACTGGGAATGGGTAATAAATCAATAATAATATCATTATTATCTCTTACTATTAAAGTAATATTATATCTATTAATTTCATTTGATTTAATCGTAGCAGTGTTATTATTATTTATTAACTGAGATATATTATTAAAACTTATATCTGAAATAATGGGCAAATTAGTTTGAATTTTTACATATAAATCACCCTGATAGTTACCATTACTTATATTACTATCAGTGGTGAAACTAATTAAAGTAGATGTTATAGTAATTAAACTGATTTCAACTAATGTTGTTCCAATCGTAAAAAAATAAGTATTATTTGGATGATGATAAAAATTTTTAGAATTATGGGTCCATGACACTTGATTATTTAACACAGTAACATTTATATTTTTATAAGTTTTAGATGTTTTCAACTCATAATTATTATTCGCACTTATATCATTTTCATGTAAAATATTAACCAAGTAATTAAACTTGTTAGTTTGATTTTTTATTAAATCCTTTAAAATATCAGTATCTAAAACATATTCATTATCTCCTATTGATATAAAAGGAATTTTAGATTCTAAATTAACGGTAGATACAGCATCTGTATTAATAATACTTTCTACTCTTAAATAATCTGTAGATATTCTAACATTATATTGAGATACCCATCTAGAAAATAATTTATTAGTAACTACTTGAAACATCCAATTAATCCATTGATAAGAACTAGTAGTTTTAAATATATTTGATGTTTTTAATTGATTAGTAAATATATAAAATGAATATAAATATAATAAATTTAGATCATAACCAGCTCTATTTAAATGAGAATAAGAATCATTAAATTTAGTAATAGTTGGGTAAATGGTATTAAGACTAGCAATTATATCTTCTATATTTTTAGGATTAGATACACCTGTTGTTCTCTGAGAAAAATCTATTTTTAAATTTTTTAACATATTATCAGTGGATGTCCAAGAACCTAATAAGAAAGCAGGAAAGTTTCTAATCTTTTCAGTTAAACTTCCAAATTCATAAGAAGGTACAAAATTTGTTTGGTCATCTTCATAAAAATATATTTGCCATTTCCATAATTCTTGAATAGAAGCAATAACAGACCATAATTCAAGTGGTTTAGATCCTAATATTTTTTGGTATCCTAAAGATTCAAATTCTTTTGCTAAAATACTTCGGTAATTTGTAAGTGATTTTTCAGTAATATCTGAAATAGGAGAAATAAAACTTGTTTGTTCACCTAAATTTAAGAAATTATTAACCCAAAAATTTTCCAAGGTGAATCTAGAATCTGTAATTGTTGTATCAATTTTATTATTTAATTCAGGATCATATGCTTGAAGGATAAAAAAAGGATAAATTGTTTTTAAATAATCGGATGATGAATAGAAATTATCTTGAGGGAATAATTGATGAATAAATCTAGCAAAATATTTAAAATCAAAATTTAAAATATCTTTGGTTAAATCAATTAAATTTTCTGATAAGCTTTGAATAGTGTCTTGTATGTATTTTAAATCTGATAATACAGGATTATTTAAATAATATATAATACTTTGGTTGAATATATCTAATTTATTAATTGAATCATATATTTGATAATCATTTTTATTAACAAAAGGTGATTTTAAAAAATAATCCTTAATAAAACTTAATACAAAATCTTCATATTTATTTATTAATATATTATTGCCAGAATTTAATGAATTTTGAGAATTTTTATGATATTGAAGGTAATCTAAAAAATATTTTCCTAAAACCATACTTTCATTTGTTAAATTAGAATTTAATAAATAAGATATAGTTTGATAGTTATTTAAATAATCCATATAATATTCTTTTGTATTTGAATTAACATTTTTGGTTAATAAAATTTGTAAAAAACTTCCCATGCTTTTTGGAGAAAATTTAATTATAATATCATCACTTAAAATATATTCTACTTTTTCTTCAATCTGAGATAATCTTTCTAAAATTTGTTTTTTTATAATATATAAATTATCTGAATAAGCTAAAATCTCTTCTTTATTAATTATTTTCTTTTTTAATAAAAAATCTGGAATTTGTAATTTTAAATACACTTTTGAAGTTAAATCTCCTGCCTGCGAAAATTTAGAAGTAAAACTTGAACCAAATTTTAAATCAGGTAATATTACTTCATGATCCATAATAGCAAATGAATTATATTTTCTATATACTTTTTTAAAAGGGGTTATTTCTGGTTTACCTATCAAAGGGCGATCTTTTGTATTAATTGCAATTAATTGTAGTAAAGCACCAGTCATTATTAATAATACTAATAAATTAAATCTTTAAAATCTATATTTAAATAATGTATGATTTAAAAGTTATTTCATTAGAAAATTGTCCTTATTCTATAAATATTGAAAAACTATTAAAACATAATAAAATAAAACATAATCTAATTAGAGTTTCTGCTGAAGAAAAAGATAAATTTAAAACAAATAAAATAAACACTTTCCCCCAATTTTATTTAGAAAAAAATAAACAAACCATATTGTTGGGAGGAAATAATGATTTAAAAGAAATATTAGAAATATCTAAAAATAAAAAACTCAATGAAATGGTAATAAATCTTAATAAAAAGTTTCCTGAATTAGAAAAAAAAATACTTTTACGAATTTTAGAATTATTTATATAATATTTTAATAATGAAAAACATTCCAAATTTAATAGATATTTTAAAAGAAATAAGTTTCCATAAAAAGAAACTAAAAGAATTAGAATTGACTAAAATTAATATTTTAACTAAAATATTTAATAATAATGAGAAAGAATTAAGTACAATTAATATTTTTAATATAAAAACTACTAAAATTTCAAGTAAAAATGATGAAATTAATGAAATTGAATTAGAACTTGAATCTGAATAAAGATTGAAATTATAATACTTTAATTTAGTAATGTATTATAATAATAAATGTTCATAACTAATAAAGGAGAAAATTTGGGTCTATTTCAAGTATCAAAAAATATTAATGAGGAAGAGGAAGAGAATGAAACCCAAATTTTAGATATTAATAAGGAAGATAAGGTGGATGAGTTACAAGATAAAATATATAGTTCTATTAAATATTATAATAAAAAACAGAATTTTACTGCTAAAAGGAGAAAAGCTAAAAAATTGATTTTTGAATTAAATAATACATTAGATATAGATTAATGGAAAAAACAGGCAAAATTATATATGACGGAATTACAATAAATAAAGATGATGGTACAGAAGACACTATTCATATTCCCTACAATGAAAATAACATCTTAATAAATGAAAAAGATGTTATTTTACTTTTAAAAAAATATGGTGTAGATATTGATAAAGTTTATCATATTAAATATTTTAGAGAATCTATGACACATAAATCTTATATTAAAAAAAATATATTTTCTGACGATATTTTAAATCAAGCAAAAAATGAATTGGGAAATCCTGAAAATTTATTAGAATTACAAGAAAAATCTTTTGAAAGACTTGAGTTTTTAGGTGATAGAGTTATTAAATTAATTGTAAGTTTATATCTTTTTAATAGATTTCCAGAGGAAGATGAAGGATTTATGACAAAATTACAAACAGATATTGAAGATAAAAATAATTTATCTAAAATGTGTTTAGAAATGGGATTAAATAAGTTTTTAATTTTGTCTAAACATATTGAAAGTATTAAGGGAAGAGAATCAGAAAGATTGTGTGAAGATATTTTTGAAGCATTTTTTGGAGCTCTATTTAGTTCTAATGGATTTCCTCCATGTGTTCTCTTACTTTTAAATTTATTAGAAACTCAAATTGATTATAGTGAAAAATTATATCGTAATAAAAATTATAAAGATCAATTATTAAGATATTATCATTCTCAAAAATGGGGTTATCCAGAATACTATTTAATAGAAGAATATGGACCATCACATAAAAAGAATTTTATAATGGGCGTTAAAAAATCAGAATTTAATAAAAAAAGTATCGTTAGTGAAGATCCAATTGAAGTTGGAATTGGTTTTGGTGTTGGTATTAAAAAAAGAGATGGAGAACAAAGAGCATCTAAAATGGCTTTAATTGTATTAGGACAATTAAATAATGATCAATATGAGAATGATGATATGTATTATCCCGATTTAGAAAAAATTAAAAAAGAAAAAGAAGAATTAAATGAAAATACTGAAGATACTAATACAGTAAAAAATATTATTAATAATTTGTTATAAAATATTATTTTATGTTAGTTAAAATTAAAACTATTTAATTTATTAATATGTTAAAATCTAGAATATTTTCAAAAAGTAATATTTCTAATCTATTTGGTACTATGGTTTCTAATTATAATCTTAATACTTTATCCACATTAAAAAAAAAAGAAATTGCTAATAAAATAGTTCTTTCTTTGAAAGAAATTTATTTAACTATTAATGAAAATAAAATTACTCCTAATAATATTTCTAAAATACAAAATCAATTAAATAATCATGCTTTTAAAAAAGTTGCTCAAGAAATTCACCAAAAACTTATTAATAAAGATGGTCCACAAATTTCTCAAATTGCTATGGACAGAAATATGCAAGCTAATCCTAATAATAAAATTAGACTAATGGAAAGACCAGATCAATCCTCTTATAATAATCCAATATCGTCAATTGATAACAGTATACGAGTTGGTGGAACTACTAGAACAGGATCAACTCCTAGTAGAGATTTTCAACAAACAGAAAGAATTGATGGGGGAAGTTTTGAAGATAGATTATCTCAAATACAAAGTGCTAGAAATAATACTCATTCTAGAACAAATAAACCTCCTACACCTCCATTTTTAAGATCACGAGACACTAATCCTTCTAGGAAACCATCAAGTAATAATAATAATAATAATAATAATAATAATAATAATAATAATAATAATAATAGAAACCAATTAGAAGAATCAGTAGATACTTATCATTTATCAAGTGAACCTAAACATATTATAACAGATGAATTTATGTCTTTTGACAATAATGAAACTCATGGATCACTAGATAATGTTTTTAATGATCAAGTTCAATTAGATGATGATTTTATAGAAGATAATTTATCATTAGAAGAAAGATTACAACAACTAGAATCAACCAGAATTGATATTCGACCAACTGATAAAGGTTTACCTGCACCTATAGAAACTAGAGAAAATCATAATTCTAAAAATTCTCACTCTATTCATCAACAGCAACCTCAACTTCAGCAACCTCGTCAGCAAATGCAACATCAACAACCTCGTCAGCAAATGCAACATCAACAAATGCAACATCAACAACCTCAACAACATCAACAAATGCAACATCAACAACCTCAACAACATCAACAAATGCAACATCAACAACATCAACATCAACAAATGCATCAACAACCTCAACAACATCAACAAATGCAACATCAACAAATGCAACATCAACAACCTCAACAACATCAACAAATGCAACGTCAGCAAATGCAACCTCAACAAATGCAACATCAACAAATGCAACCTCAACCAATGCATCAACCTCAGCAACAACCTCAACAATATGAGTCAGTACAAACATCTAAAAATAATTTAGACGTATTATATGAGGATAATGAAAGTGAGCTTCATACTGAGTTAATTAGACCTGAGATTGAGGAAGATTTAATGGTTAAATTGGAGAATAGAATGATAAATTTAATGAAAATGCATCAAAATTTGGAACAATCAAATAAATTTCAGTTGGTGATTGATACACGTAAATTAAAACATAATAATGCGAATTATCGGTTTAATTTATCACGAAATTTAGAAAATGTGATTAAAATAGAATTGATTCATTATTCTATTCCATCAACATGGTATAATATAAATAAAGATAATAATACATTTATTTATAAAATTCCTACATCTGAGGATGATGATTGTGTAGATTTTACTGTAAAAGAGCATGAAATTCCAATAGGTAATTATACAATAGATTCATTATTAGCTTATTTAAATGAGACTTTAGAATTAAGTTTCAGTGTAAGTTTTGATCAAAAAATATCTATATCTTATGAAAATAATTTTAAATTAGTTTCAACTAAATTTTTAAATGAGAATTTAAATATTCAAGTGAAAGAAAAAGACACTCAAAAAATATTTGTTGGTCGTGGATCTTGGGATTTAAGAGAAATGGAATTTCTCAGTTTGTACTTGAATAATTTAGATTCTGAAAATCCAATGGCATTATTACATTCAAATGGTAAATCTTTTGGAAAAATAGAATTAAATTATCCTCAAACAGTAAATAATTTAGATATTCGGATTGAAACTCCTGCAGGTAAATTGGTAGATTTTCAAGAAAGATATCATAGTTTAACTTTTATAATTGAAACTCGTAATATTAATTCTTCTAATTAAATAATATTTAATTTATCTAAAATAAACATTTCTACATGCATTCATTTCAAGATCTTTAGTTATATTATTTGTAATTTCATCAAATGTTTCACCATTAAGTAATCTAATTATAAAATTCATAGAATATACTCCACATTCTGTATTTTCAAATTGATGTTGTATTTTATTATATCTTATATCAATTTTATTAAGTTTTTTAAGAACTGACACTCCAAGTTTATCTTTTTTAGCATGTCCTTTAACTATATATTTAAATTTAGTAGCAATTTCTATTCCAAATTCTTTAACATATAAATATTTAGCAATTCGTGTTATAAAATTTCTAATTTTTTTAATAGGAGGTTTTGCAAAACTGTCAAAATAATATAATTGTTTCTTTTTAAAATCGGCATAAAAAGCAACCCAATGACTACCTGATTGTGTGTGTTCATCTAAATTAATAACCATTCCTAGTCTATTTTTACCTTTCATTGCCATATTATCAAAATTAATTTTATCAATACCTAACACCGCTAATTCTTCAAAATCAGATGGGACCGTTCCTAAATAACAAAAATCTTTATATTTATCTTGATATTGTTCCATAACTTTATCAATATCAATTGTACTTAACCATTCTTTTGATTTACTTGGGCCTTTTGGTCTAAAAGTTTTAATCATTTCATTTTGAATGCCTCTTGCAAATTCTTGTCTTAACCAACATGTTTGCTCCGAACATTTATCTGTTAATTTTTCATCAAGTGCTTGAACTAATTTTTTTTTATCATCAGTTATTGTAATTATATCACCATATTTTTTATTATAATGTCTTGCTATATCTTTTAAAGAGTCCAATTCAAAACAAGATCCGTCAGTGTATTTTTTAGATGGGGCACATTTCTTATCATCGGTCATTTAATTATAAATATTTAGAAAATAATTATAATTAAAATTTAGTAGTCTAAACCTTTAGATAAATTAATTTTATGGTTTTCATCTAAATATATAGTATGTTCAAATTGTGATACAAAACTTGATTTATCAGTATCATATATAGGAGGATAAGATTCAATTAAGTTATTTTTGTTTAATATTTTTAAACTTGTTTGATATCCAGGATGATTTGCTAACCATTTATCACAAAATGGTAAAGTTTTAAAGGTTTTTTTAATATATTGATAAAATTTATTAACTTTGTTAATTTTTAATTGAGGATTATTAGTTATATTTTTTAAACTATAATGAGTAATATTATCATTGTCATAATAAACTTGTCCAGAACCGTTTGTTACAAATATTTCAACAGCCCATATACCCGGAGTAATCTTTTGATTATAACTTGCAAACCGAAATGAGGGAAGAAATTTACCTCCATGAATTTGATAAGGTAAAATATTATGTCCTGTTAAATCTTTTATTGTTTTTAACGGATATATTTTATTATTAATATTTACTTCTTTTGAAGATACATATTCTTGAACTAATTCACTCCAATCACCTATAAACATATCTAATTTAAGATTATTTATACCAAAATTAGTAGAATCTAATGATGCTCGTTGAAAATCTTGATATTTATCAGAGAAAGAAATTGTAAAAGCACTATCTGTGATGTATCCATTATGATGAACTCCGAAATCTATTTTAAGTAAATCATCCGCTTGTAAAATAGTGGTGGTATCAGTATGAACTGTATCATGGGCTGCACAATTATTGATAGATAAACCTACTGGAAATCCAATTCCATTATTTAATTGATCACAAGAATATTTTTTAATTGATTCTTCAATAGTATAAGCAATATCAAATAATTTCATTTTAGGTTTAATTTTTTGATATAAATCAATTCTTACTTTTTTATGAATATTACTAGATTTAATCATATTTTCTAAGATGTTATTATTATAACTTTTTTCATCCAAAAATTTATTTGTTGAATAAATATTATTTATTCCATAAATAGTGTGAGGTATCATTATTTAGTTATATTAAATTATTTTTAACTAAATTATTTTTAACTAAAAAATAAGTTAATCTAATTATAAAAATAAATTAATCTAATTATAAAGTATAATTAATATTTTTAGGATGTCTTATATCATTTACATATGGATTAGTTGCTAATGTATTTATAAAATTATTATTTACATGATAGTTTTTCTTATAACTATCTGATGCATCTCTATTTCTTGTTTGTTCTGTTAAGTTTGCATCTGGTGTTTGATAATCTAAGGGTCTTGCAATATTAGGTTCTCTCGCTGAATTTATAAATTTTCTTTTTCTTGTGTCAGCTTCATCTCTTTTATATCTTGCTCCTAACTGTTGTTTGCCTCCTGGATTAGGTCTTGATTCTAAAGTGTCTTCTTTTGATTCATCATGTTCCATATTTAAAATATCATCATATGTTCTATGTTTATGAACTGTAGTATCTCCTGCAATTCCGGTATAACCTTGTAATAATGTGGTTTGTTTTATAGTTGGTTTCATTTTATCTTGAATACTTGAATAAGAAGCAGTGTTAACAGGTCCTATATTTCCTTCTTGTGAATATAAAGTAGTTTGTTTAATAGTTTTTCGTGCTTTATCAGTTAAGTTAGAATAGGAAGAAGTATTAATAGCACCTACATGTCCTTCTTGTGAATAAAGTGTAGACTGTTTGATGGTGGGTTTTGCTTGATCTGTCCATCCTGTATAAATAGCAGGAATATCATTTTTAATGAAACCTTCTTGTGAATATAATGTTGTTTCTTTGATAGTCCCTTTAGCATCATCAGTCCAGTTAGCATAAGAACCTGTGTTTTGATTTGCTAAATTTCCTTCTTGAGAATATAATGTTGTTTCTTTTATAGTTCCTTTAGCATCATCAGTCCAATTAGCATAAGATCCTGTATTTTGATTTGCTAAATTTCCTTCTTGAGAATATAATGTTGTTTCTTTAATTGTACCTTTAGCATCATCTGTCCAGTTGGCATAAGACCCTGTGTTTTGATTTGCTAAATTTCCTTCTTGAGAATATAATGTTGTTTCTTTAATTGTACCTTTAGCATCATCTGTCCAGTTGGCATAAGACCCTGTGTTTTGATTTGCTAAATTTCCTTCTTGAGAATATAATGTTGTTTCTTTAATTGTACCTTTAGCATCATCTGTCCAGTTGGCATAAGACCCTGTGTTTTGATTTGCTAAATTACCTTCTTGAGAATAAAGAGTATTTTCCTTAATTGTTCCTTTAGCCTTATCTGTCCAGTTGGCATAAGAAGCAGGCACATCTCCACTTGTAAATCCCTCTTGAGAATAAAGAGTATTTTCCTTAATTGTTCCTTTAGCTTTATCTGTCCAATTAGCATAAGATGATGATACTTCTCCTTTGGTATAACCTTCTTGAGTATAATTAGTTGTTTGTCTCAATGTTGGTTTTGCTATATCATTTATATTTTTAACCCATGTCCCTTTTTCTTTAGAAGAAGCACCTCCTGTTATAGAGTGTGATGTAGTTTCTCTCTGTGTTTCGTAATCTATATATTGTTCTTGAATAGAAGCTTTATTTCTATTAGAAGCTCCACCTATATTATCAGAAAAGGTATGAGTTACTTTATTTGAAGCTTGATAATTATGATCAGTTCTGCTACCAACTGTTCGTAAGTGTGCAGGCCCTTTAATTTCCATACTTGAAGCACGAGCATTACTAGAAATAAAATATTTACCTCTTGGTACAGCTTTGGTATAAATACCTTTTACAGGAACTAAATCGTCAATAGTTGTTATTTTAAAAGCTTGAGGTTTTTTCACTGTCAATACAGATTGAACTTGTGGAGCTCTTGCTTTAATTCCAGATTCAATAACAGGCAGAGAATATGTAACTTGTTGGTTATTTTCTCCTTTTAATTCATCAATAGATCTTGGTAAAATACGAGTAACAGCATATTTCCCTGTTTGATTTTTTCCATCAATACCTGGTTTAACTTTAATATTATTTTTAAAAGGTAAATTACCCATATTATTTTTAAATGAAGGAATATATCTTGAAGCCAATTCACCATTTACAGTAACTCTTTTTTCTTCATAACCTCCCATTTTCATAGGTTGAAACATATTTTCTACTTCTTTTTTAGGTTGCCAATCTCTTGAAGATCCTGTATGTAAATCTAATCGAGTATTATAATTATCATAATTTGGCATTGCTATATCTCTTTGACTTGTTGCTGGTATCATGTTATTATGTGTGAAATCTTTAGTTATTCCATAATTTTCATTATTATCAGTAGTACTAAATCCTTCCATAAATTCAATTTGTCGTTTGAGGTTAGTATCTTCACCAAAAATAGTATCGGGTGCTTGATTAAATGCGGTCGGACCTCCTACATTTTGAATATTTAATGGTTTAAATAAATCATCAAGAGATGACGATTTGGTTGGTTTATTATCTTCTATAAAGGATGAGTTAGGTAAAGATTCAATTACATTTTCAACAATAGGATATTCTGTTTTAGGTATTTTATTAATTTTAAAGTGATTAAGATCATTAAAATTATTTTCTTTATCTTTAGGATTATTAGTTTTAATATTTGTTTTTCCAATATTTCTTTTATTAATAGCATTTCCAATTAAAAGTAATCCTCCTAATAATATAGCTTCCATTATATAATAAAATATAATAATAATTTTAATCTTAATTATTATATTTTTATTGAGAACATACATTACATTTACCAGAATCAACTTTTGGTGCTGTCTTTGAACTAGGTAAAGCTTCTCCCTTGTCCCATGAATTTTGTTTTGGAATTACATAGGAATCTTTAGAAATAAACCGTGAATAAACTTCCGGGCGATTCCATACTTGACATTGTGGATTAGAATGAAGATGAGGTTCAAAATGATATTCCATAGTATTTATACCACGATAAGCATCAATAGGATGACTAAATCTAGTATCAACCATATTAACTTTAGGATTACATCTGACAGAATGTATGTTTTTATTTTGAAATCTAAGATAACCTTGATTTGATCCAATATCATTACTATTATTTGCTGGAATTATTCTATTAGTTAAATGTGATTCTGCTTCTGCTTTATCACCTAATTCTAACATAAAATCTTTTCTAGGCATTGAAACATCTCCTTGTGATCCAATTGGGCCATGATAAGAATAACAACGATCTTTATTTTCATGAGCATGTGCAAATAATTGATAATCACCTACATCAGTGCTTCTTTTAATTTGTAATTGATGTTGAGATTCATCATATTTAGTTCTGCTAAAAGCCATATATATAATAACTTAGAAATAAAAAAAAACTTAGAATTAAATTATTCTTTTTTTCCAGCAAGGATACGGATATTCTTTTCATTTAGGCCATTAGAGGTTGGTTTTACCATATTTGTAGGTGTTAAATGGTAAATACCTTGGCAAATATAGGGAGGATGATAATAGTGAGTAAAATTTGATTTACTGTTAGGAGAGTATTTTTTTTCAGGACATTTTGAGGTATGATTTGGTCTATTAAGATTATATAATTCATTTTCAACAATAATACGTGTTTCTATTTCTACCATACCTTTAACTTTTTTATCAGGGTTGCATACACATGAATCATCATTTTCAAATTTACCTAAAAATAAATTATATTCTAATGGTGTAGTACTTTGTTGTAATTCTTTTGCATAAGCACAAGTATCATATTCTAAACGATTAAATGCCATTCGATATACAATACTAGAGAAAAATAATTTTAATTTTTTCTTGTAGTCCAAAGTTTAAGAACCAGTTCTAAAAATTCCTTAGAATAAATATTAGTATAATCATTTTTAAATTTATAATTTATTTTCAAGTTAATATCTTTTACTTTTTTTTCAGTTAAATAATTAAATAAAAAATCTAGTTCTTTAAAAAAAAAATGATACTCTCCAATATTAAAAGGAAAATTAAATAAAACCCAAAAATTTAACCATTCATTCTCATTATATTTATTTTCATCATTACGATAAATTTCTAAATACCAATCAAATAAATCAGGATAAGAATCTTTTATTATTATACCCAAGGAATCATGAAAATCATTCCAAGTATATTTACCTAGTCCAATTAATATTGGTTCTTTAATATTTCTAAAATTTTCATGGTATTTAGTATCAATTAAAATTTTTTTAGCTAAAATCATAAAGTCAAAATTTTTATTTTTATAATAAATATGTTTATTATTCTCTCTAAAATAAATAATCTTTTTTAAATCAGCATTATAATTATAAAAATAAGAAATCATTAATATATCTCTTCTTAAACAAGATAATTCTAAAGGACTTATATTTTTTTTATTTGGTAACCAAATTGGATAATTATTTTCTAATAATAACTTAATAATTCTTGTATCACCATTTTCAATGGCATGATGAAGAGGAGTATTTTTTTTATTAAAATAATTTGACCAATCTATTTTAATTTTTAAAATTATTTTTTTAAATTTATCAAATTTTTCATTTTTAATCATCTCTAATATTGGATCTATTTTTTTATAAGTACTTGTTATATCTAAATATTTATCATTTTCATTTTCACTTATCTCTGTATAATTTTGTTTAATTTTTCTCATAAAATAATTTATTAAAATATTTTTATCATCTTCATCTTCTGTTTCTTTAATCTTTTTATAAATTTTATTAATTTTATCCATTAATAATTTAAAAATAATTTATTATGTTTATCGCATAAATTATTTTATATTACTTTATAAATGAATAAAATTAAAATTAAAAAAGAACAATTTTATAATGGTTTTAATAAACCTAATCATAAAATTAAACCA
>Ga0222632_1000095_pt1 | contig 71905 bp, 74 predicted proteins | sample AntAcemetageno46_FD_179828 | JGI IMG/M metagenome (GOLD analysis project Ga0222632, IMG submission 179828) | Saline water microbial communities from Ace Lake, Antarctica - #46 | ecosystem: Environmental > Aquatic > Non-marine Saline and Alkaline > Saline | place: Antarctica: Ace Lake | collected...
TTTGCCTCACCTAGTTTTTGCTCATAAAAGCCCTAGCCCGAAAAACAAAAAGCCCGCTAAGGGCTTTTGTTAAATCAATTATTTTCATTTGGGAGGGGTTGTGCAACGACTACCCTTGTTGTATGCCGTGCTATTTTCCTTTTGTAGCAGACGGTTTCGATTTACCACCGTGCGTTGGGCAGCCATACTCTTTGACAAGTTTTGGCTTGTGCGGCTGTTTTGGCGACTTGGTAATGTGTATGGATGCAAAGTGTAGATCTTCATGAATCTATTGTAATAGTAAGTATATTTTCTGTATGTTTGACAAAAAATGGCAAGTCATAGTTTGAAAATAAATTAATGAATCCAGAAATACCAATAGGTCAATATTTTAGAGAATTAAGGAATGAGCGAAAGGAAACTTTGCATCAGGTTGCTGTAGGTACTGATATTGACTCTCCATTACTTAGTAAAATTGAACGAGGTGAACGGTTGCCAACAACAGAGCAATTAAAAAAACTTTCGGTGTACTATAACTTGTCAGAGAAAGAACTGAAAGTAAAGCATACTGCTGAAAAGATTTTGAAAGAGTATGGTGCAAACGAAACTACTTATGATGCGATTCAACTTGTTAGCGAACAACTAACAACTTACGCTAAAAAGTCAAAAGAGAAATAATAGTGAAACAGAAAATCAAAAGTCTGATAGCATATTTCATTGGAAGTTTAAGCCCGGTGGAAAAGAAAATTCCTGTGCAGGACTTGAGCATCTTTTTTTCTGTCCTGATTGCAACTTTCTCATTGAGAAAGAAGAAAAGTAAGGTTTTCAAAATAAAAATATCTTTTTCTGATTATCATTCTGAATTTAAAACAGAAATTCAACTTGTCAATCAAAGATTTCCCGAACTGATTAACGTTTTTACTTTAACTGAAACTAAACTCAAAACGGAACTACTTGCATATGTCTTTGAAAAATTGAAGATCGCTTTTGAAAAAACTGATGATGATGTTGACGATATTATTTCTTGGTCTTACCAATACTTAAAAAAGGATTTAGAGAAATCTGCCTTCAAGAGAATCGGAAAAGGCAGTGCTAAAATTGAAGATTCTGATTTGCTTTTCACTACTCAGTTTTTTACTGATAAATACATGGTGAAATATTTGGTGAATGAATCTCTGTCTGGTTTCGATAAAACCAATATTCACAAAGTTGTTGTTATTGATTCTGCCTCTGGCGGAGGTAATTTTCTGAACTATTCTTTTGAACATCTTTACAAAATATTCAAAAAATCGGAACCAAATTGGTCAAACCAAAAAATTGTTGACACTGTTTTGATTAGTTCAATTGTCGGTTACGATTTGGATTCAAACCTTTCTAAAATTGCTACCCTGTCATTGTTTGTTAAAGCTTGTGGTTATGCTACCCCAAGTAAAACAATTACGATTAAAATTTTTGGTGGAATATCAAATGATAATTTAGGTTTCTTGAATTCTCATGTTAAATCAAATTCAATTGGCAATGCAACTTTCAAAAGTCAATTAGAAAAACTCAATAAAGAGAAAAGAATAAAAGTGTTTGTGACCAATCCTCCATTCATGGGCAAACGGGATATGGATACATCACTGAAAAATTATTTGCTTGCAAACTATCCCGAAAGTAAAGGGGATTTGTGTATTTCCTTCATTCAGCGAACTATTCAATTGATGAATGAGAAGGATGTGTTGGGTGTTGTTTCTCAAAACAACTGGATGTATTTATCCTCCCTCAAAGATTTTAGGAAAATATTTTTAGCAAAGCAAACCCTCAAAGAATGTATTGATTTAGGAAGCAACGCTTTTGAAGATATTAACGGTGAGAAAACAAATGTTGCATTGTGTGTTATTGGAAACACTGAAAAAAAAGCCACAAGGTTCTACAATTTGAAATTCAAAAATATTGCGGAGAAAAAAAGTTTGATAACACAAGAAAATATCCCTGTTGAATTGACTTTTGAGTTAAACCAAAATCAGTTTTTGAAAAACAGTCATTTTGAATTCAACTATCAGTTAGAACATCGGTTTGATAACATTGAAGGATTGCAGCTTTATTCAGCGTTTGCAAAGCCAATGCAGGGAACTTCTACAGGAAACAATACTGAGTTTGTGAAATTTGCTTGGGAAGTAAACGGAAGCCCAGACTGGAAATTAGTTAGCAAAGGTGGTGGTTTCAGCAAATGGGTTGGCTTAAATTATTATAAAGTCCATTGGGGCGAAAATGCTGAAATCATAAAAGCTAATAAAGGAAGTGCATTAAGGAACATTGATAAAATCTCAACAACGCAACTTGTTTACAGTGATACTGGAACATTGGGTTTGAATGTGAGAGTGTTGAAAGAGAATCAAGTCTTCATTGCTTCGGGTCCAGGAATTCAGGTTTTGAAAGGAGATAAATATGCTCACCTAGCTTTTCTGAATTCAAAAATTTCAACTTTCCTTTTGAAACTTATCAATCCGAAATTTACAATCAGTGCAGGTTACATTTCCAAAATCCCAGTTGCTCCAAATATTTTGGATTCAAAATTCATTGCAGAGAAAAGCAAGGAATGTTTGGAATTGAAAGAAAATTATTTGCGAAATAAATTGCCAAACTTTGAATTTCAGCACTTCAATTATTCAATAATTCAAAACATTGATTCGTTTATTGAAAAGTTAATCATTGACGATATTGAAAGTGATTATCAGCGATTGTTCTTAGAATCTAAAATTGAATCAGCCATTAGGAAGCAATATAATTTCAATTCAAAGGAATTACAGGAAGTGAAAAGCGTTGTTGGTGAATCTCCTTTCTTCAACAAGAAAAAATCATTGATGACAAATTCTGAGCAACTAGATTTACTTCTCTCTGGAAGTCTAGATTTGAATTGTTTGTCAAAAAGCAGAGCAATCAATGGTTATTCAGTTGGTAGTGAAAGTGTGTTTGAAAATCTGTCCTATAAACTGGATGTACATCCGAAACCACTTTTTGATTTTATCAAAGAGAATGTATCACAATTCAAAAGCACAAAATCAAAATATTTCAATGACCTGCTCCACAAGATTGTTTTGAATGAGTTGGGAGTAAAGCAAATTTCAAGATACAAGTTGGAAGTTTTTGATTTGTCTAGGTTGATTGAATCAATAAAAGAGAAATATTTTTTCCTAAATGAACAAACTGATTTGACTGAAAATATTATTTATATCCTTCAAACGCATCATAAGAGTAGTTTCTTCAACAAGCCCTTGGTTTCTTATGCCAATGAAACCTTAACAGTCGGACAAGCTATTAATGGATAAGGCGTTAGAGAAATATAGCTACATTCTGAAAGAACATCTTTCAAAGTGTTTTGCAAATCAACAAAACATTAACCCCGTTGAACTCAATAAAGAGAGGTTCAAAGTGAAAGCGGTTTTTACTGCTTCAATTATTTTCTTAAAAAACAATACCAAAAAAGAAGATTGCAAAATTGTTTCTGCAGCTAACCTTTGGTTGAAAAATTCATTCTTTACTGAAAATTTGTTTTCAACAATCATTGATAATGCAAATGAAGGATTAACAAAATTAGTTGATGATAATCTTTGCAGTTTGATAGATGTAAAATCAATTGATGTTCCTACCCTTTACGAAACACTCTTGGGTATTGAAACAGGAAATGAAAGTAATGGAACTAAAATCTCAAAGGCAAAAAATTACAGAAACAAGCTAGGTAGCTACTATACGCCTGCTGACTTTGCAAAGTCCGTTACTGAAAAAACTATTGATACTTTTTTTGAATTGAATTTTGGAAACATTGGCAAAGAATTTCTGAAAGAAATTACTTCAATAAGTTTTGCCGACTTCTCTTGCGGTGGGGGTAATTTTATAATAGCAGTCATTGACTACTTTGAAAACTTGTTTGTAAAATGGAACATTGAAGAAGAGAAACAAATGGAATTGCTGAAAGCAATTACATTGAACATTTCTGCCTTTGATGTGGATTGCTTGGCGTTGGAAGTTGCAAAACTGAATTTGCTTTTGAAAATTAAACAACCAGCACTCTATAAAACACTGAATGAAAAATTCATTCATGGAAACTTTTTATTGCATACCAAATTTGGAAATGATGAATCAAAAAAGTTAGAAGTTTTTTCAAGCGGATTCATTTACCATGAGCAACTCAGTTTGAGTAAGGAAAAGCTAAAAAACTATGATATTGTTTTAGGGAATCCACCTTGGGAGAAAATAAGATTTGAGGAAAAAAAGTTTTATGCTCTATATGAGAGTTCAATTTCTGCAAATCATTTCAAGTCAAGCCGAACCAATGAGATTGATGAAATTGAATTGAACAATTCTCAATTGGCTGCATATTCAAAAGAGTTTAAGCTTGAAATTGAAAAAGCTAAAACAGCATTAAAAAAGGATTTGTTTTTCAATTTATCAAATAATGGAGAATTAAACACTTACACTTTGTTTACTGATGCCGCCCTAAAGTTGAAAACCAAAAGAGGTGTTGTCGGCCTGGTTTTAAAGAGTGCGATCGTAACAAGTCAAGTCAATCAAAATCTTTTCAAGCATTTGACAAAGAAAAATTATGTTGTTGCGATTTATGATTTTATCAACCGTAAAAAGATCTTTAGTATTGATAGCAGAGAAAGATTTTGCTTTTTACTGTTGGGCAATTCGAAGAATGAAAAGTTTATTGTTTCAATGAACCTCAGTGAGGTTGCAGAAATCGATAAAGCCAAAACGGAAATTGAATTGTCTTATGATAGTTTGATGGTGTTGAATCCGTTAACAGGAATGCTTCCTAACTTCTCAAACCAAAAGGAAGCAGATTTTCTGTTAAGAGTTTCTTCTAATTTTTCGTTTTTCAAAGATGTTTATAAAAATGTTAGATTCGGAAGAATCGTTCACTTTACAAGTCATTCGGATTTTATAGTTAAGAAAAAATCGGCAAATAATATTCCAATTTATGAAGGTAAATTTTTCAATCAGTTTGACGGAAAGTTTTCAGGATTCAATGGCGTCCCTGATGAATTGAGATATGGAAACAAGTCATCTTCGCAGAATATTGATGAAGTAAAAAAAGCTATTCCCCATTATTTTCCTGAATCACGATTTTATATCAGTGCTGAAAAGTGGCAAAAACTTTCTAAAAATCACAATGAAAGATTTATGTTGGCATGGAGAAGTTTAACTTCTGCAACAAACACGAGAACTTGTATATCAACTGTGCTGCCTTTTATTCCTGCCTCACAATCAGTTCAATTTTTAACTACAAACCAAACGGACTTGATTTATTTGGCAGCTCTTTTCAACTCGGTTGTGTTTGATTTTATCTTGAAAAAAAAGCTGAGTGGCATTGATCTAACCCAGTCAGTAATTAAGCAAATTCCTGTTCCGGCCATTAAGCAAAACACAACCTTAATAAATTTTAATGGCATTGAAGCATCCATTAGACATCATATTACGTTGCTTGTTTTTTCTCTTTTAAGTAACGATGTTCGTTTGAATTCCCTCTTTGATAAGTTGGACTTGCAATATGAAATAACGGGTGAGAGCAAGTTTGAAACCATCAGAAAGATTGATTTACTTTTTATGGCACTTTATAAGTTGACTGAATCAGAAGTTGAACTGGTGCTTAAGGAATTCACCAAGCAATACTCTGAAGAAGATTCAGATTGGTTTAAAAATCAATTGAGAATATTATTCAGCGGTAATACCGTAAGCTCTGCCGTTTCCACTGCCGCCTTTAGCCCAGTCGGATGAGTTATCAATTAGTTTTTGCATTTCATCTTGCTCCAAAATTTCAAGTTTAAAATTTGTGTCATCAATTTTAGAAAACAAGAGAATCTTTTTTTGAAACCCTCCGTTTGCACCAAGACTTGGCTTTGAGAAAACTGTTATTTTTTCTTCATTTTCTGTCTGGCCGTTCAAACGAATTCGCCAATTACTATTCCCTTCTGCGTAGAAAACATGATTCGAAATATATGTCTTACCACCAAAAATCACATCAATATCTTTTGTGCTGTTTGTCTCCTCGGGATCTAAACCGAAGTAGCTTACACTGCCGAATTTATCTATACCATCCAGTTTACCCTTTTTACTAAGATCAAGAATATTTCTTGACCCACCAGTCATTAGTCCTGTTTCAATCCACATTGAACCTGCAGTAATTTCTGTTGTTTCATCAACAACATTCACTTCGTTAGTTTCATCTTCAGAAAGTAGCTCTTTTTTTATTACGGTCTTTTTGAATCCCTTTGGTGGTCTTTTCCTTTTTAATTTACCGAATAGGTCATTTAATCGCTTGTTTGCATTTGTGTCTTTTTGACCAAACTCTTTGTTGATTTTGTTTGATTTGGCCCTGCTCGCTGCTTCTGGTAATACAACTTTACTCGCAATCAGAATTTCTAATACCTCCGGTGTAAGTAATTGGCAGCTTGGGTGTTCTTGATTTATAATAGTATTAAAATGGTCATAAATTTCGGCTAAGAATTCACGGCCCTTTTCGTCATCAATTTCAAAGTCTACACAAACCGATGCTTCTATGTTCTGAAACAATCCGCTTTCTGTTAAATTGGAAGAACCTACTATTGCTCTTGTCACATCTTCACCTTCAAAAGCGTAAATTTTCGGATGATAAATAATGTTGTTTGGAGAATAAACAACGTATGCTTCGATTCCGTGTTCAAGTAATTTTTCCAGTGCTTCCTTTGAAGTTGCGTTCAGGTTTACACCTACATACAGTTTAATTTCGCCTCCGATCTCTTTAAAGGCTAACATTTCGGCAATGATATTTTTAAGCCCACTGCTGCTTACAAAAGCAACAAAAGCATTAAACGAATTGTAATGTGAGCTTTCCAGTGAATCAATTATAAAGTTCCCTGTTGTAATATCACTCTCTGTTTCTAAACCTTGTCCGATAAATTTAAGCTCCATGTAATGTTGTTAATTATAGTCCGTCAACTTAATGAAAAACGATTAAATAACCGTATATGGTGAAAGGAGATTTTAGCTCTTTTGGTTTTTTTGGATGGGATTTGTGCGTTGGCAAAAACCAAATGTGCTAAAATGTGCGGTGGGTTTTTCTCCGTTTTATAATGGCATACAACGCTAGTATAGGAAGCGTGGCATCCCGCAGGGTGCCATGAATTCATATACATTGTTATGCTTTCGTTTTTTTACATGTTTTGAAATATATTGGCAATCTCTGAAATTCCCTCTTCATTTTCATTTAATGCAATGTCAACATAGCATTCACGAATACTTAATGCGTTTCCTTTCAAGACTTCACCACATAATCTTGAAAAAATTATTTTTCCTTGAAATTCAATCATCCAATTATCGGTAGTTAGCAGTTGGGTTAGGCGAGTTTGTTCGTTGTTCAACCAGTCCAGAGTCTTAGATTCTTCAAAATCAGTTGATAGATTCGAAATGTTTTCATTCAACCCATGAGCTATTAAAGATTTGATTTCATCCAAAGTCTTCGACTCAATTGAATTCACTTTAGGTACTTTAATTGAATAATTTGCACCTACATGTTCTTTAAAGTTTTTATAGAGATTGAAACCTATGGTCTCGGTTGCGATTCGTTTTAATTCTGAAGAAATATGACTTTCAGATATATCCAAGCCATCTTTCTCTAAATACAAGTGTTTTGCAACTTTGTGCAATACTGAGGCGTTTAAAAAATAATTTTCAATGTGTCTTCTTTTGAGACAGATTAACTTTTGTCCTTCTTCTAATTCGTCTATCTGGTCTTGTCTTAAACCATCTCTGTCTCTGAGCATATACATTTTTACCCCGAAAACTGAATTCCTTAATTGAGATTCAACGGTTTTGAGTGCACCTATGTTAACTACAGAACCAACTGGACTGATTTTTAATTCTGAATTTACTGATTGAGCGATTTTGTGATAAGTTAATCTATCAATGCTAGAAGACTTTCCTTCTACAAATACAATTTTTTTACCTACTGCAAACAAGCCTAGGTTCTCACCTATTAATTGGACTAAATCATGGTGGCTATGGTTCAGGTCGCTTAGTCTGTGGGCTTGATTCGCGCCTGTCTGAGAAGAATCAATGAAATACACATTGCCCGTTGAATAGTACGTAGAAATTAAGTCCGCGGAATGAGTAAGGAAAATGAATTGGTTAGTATGTTCTCCTATAGACTTTAATGACTCTATCAGTTTAAATGTTAAGGTCGGATGTAGATGTAATTCAGGTTCATCTACGATTATTACCGAATGTCTTATTTCTTTTCTTGCAACGTCAAATAAGACTTTAATCACTTCTTGTTCGCCTGAACTTAATGAACCAAAATTTAAGGTTTGCCCTGATTCATCTTGGTACTGAAATTCTTTTGGTTGTGCTGGAGTGATGTCAAGCAATTGCTTTCCTGGTAGGAGGTTCTTGAAAATCTGTTGATACTTTTTAAATGGGTCAGGATTTGAATCAATAATTTTTTCTCCTTCACTTGGGTTGAGTTTTAGTTGGTCGGCAAGCTTTTTATCTCTTGATGCAGATTTCTGATGAATATAGGTTACAAAGTCTTGCCATCTGTTAGTGAAGGCATTGAAATAGAAATTGCTGGGTGAAACCACATCATCAGGGTCTCCACCAAGCCAATTAACTTGATTGTATTGTAAAGCCCTTATGCTTCGGTCAGAATCAATTTGAACTAGAGAGCCAACAAACCTACCTGAACCATAGCTTCTACTTTTTATATAATTAGTTAAAATTTGATTCTTTTGACCTTGATTAATTATTAACTCTTTCGTTCCAAAATATTTTGGGTCAATTTCTTCTTTTCTTGTTGCTTCAAGTGTCATTGAAAGTAGGGGATTGCCCTGCATTGTTGTGACTAACGCTTGTTTCAATCTGGTTTTCCCTGAGCCATTAGCTCCTGCAATAATCACTATGTCGCCAAGATTGTCAATTTCAAGATTTGTAATCGGCTTATGATTGGTGATTTTTAGTAATTTAATTCTCATTTGTTGTTTTTAATGAAGCATAACATCCGTATAAACCCAACTTCCCACGTTTATTAAGTTTATATCGTATATACTGTATATATACGTAGGTGTTTTTTTAATTAAATGTAATATTTGAAGTTCATATATACAAATTATCTATTTGACTTTTATTCATTTCTATTCCCTTAGTATTATGGGTGTATATCTCAGTGGTCTTGCTGCTTTCATGGCCTATTAGTGATTGGATATAGCGCAAATCTTATATGCTTATATGAGTGTAAATAGCGGTTGTTTCTATCCATTCGTGCCCAAGCATCGTTTGTATCAATGGCAGATCCGTTCTCAGATCCATTAAGTGTGTTGCACAACTTTGCCTCAACATTTGAGATCTTGCCCTTTTTATTCCTCCTCTCTTCGGTGCTTCACGCATTATTTGGTCAACCCTTTTGCCCTATACTGCCCTCTCTTTGCTTCTTACTCAAGTCTGATGGATTTTTAAATTTAGGTTCAATTTAACATTTTTCTTACTCGATGCATTTTTTATTTCGAATTCTTTTAGCAGGAAGCTGTCTGTAACGAGCGGGGCGTTCGCTTCCACCATTTACACGTTTCCTTTCACCAATGCGCGTTCACTTTCATGAGTTGCACGTTCTCTTTCATGGCATGGATGTCCCCTTCCACTTTTGGTCTCTTTGTAGGTTAAGAGCGGCTATTAAATACTTTGGATTTAAACCTATTTGAAAGAAAATGGAAAACGCAGCTCAGAACTGGACTGAGCCTTTCTCTTTCGAATACAATGGACAGATTAAAATCCCGATTGTGTATTCACAAACTATTCTGACTTTGAATTCCATCCAAAGTCAAGGCATAATTCAGGTTTAAAATAGTGGACAGAGAAACAATTCTTTATTCGCTGTATGTGCCTTCCTTCGCGGCTTTGCAGCCTTGTTGCAGAAATTCCGAAGACGCATTGCTGAACTTCCAAAAGCGGTATCCTTGTGGCATGAACTCTTTTCTTTCTTCTCTCTTTATGCTTTCCCTTCTGACTTTTGGATTGCCCTCTGCGCTTATGGGTCAGAAAGTGAAAATGTCTACTCAAAAACCTGTCTTTGCTTTCAACGATAAAATCGAGCTAGAATACAGCATAGATATAAGAGCAGATTCTTCTCAGGCTCCCTTATTCGAGAACTTTATTCAAGTGGGTGGACCCAATATTTCTAATAGCATGACTATTAAAGATGGGAAACGTGAGATTCGCAATTCGATCTACTATATTCTCCGCGCTAAAAAGGGAGGTAAATACAAACTTCCTCCTATTAGCTTTTGGGTAGATGGAAAGGCATACAAGCCAAAATCGGTAAAGATAAAAATCAAAGAGGGAGAGCTTAGTCCCAGCGACCTTGCCGAATTCGGGAAGCAAAACAGCGCTAAAAGTCGTCCGGTTCCCTTGGGCAGCAAACGCTATAGTATTACTGCAGACAATGGCTTTATGGAGCAATTCAAAGAAAATGGCTGGACTTTTGTACGCATGCTAACCGACAGTGAATTCCTAGCCTTTTCTAGCTTGGAAGACTACGATTTTTACAACCTATAGCGCTTAAAAAAATGAAATTATCGCTCCTTATTCTTTTCTTAAGTATTTTCTTTTCCCGCACTACCTCAGCGCAGCACTGTCCTTATGGGGGAGCAAAGATTATGGTATTGAAGGTGTATTCAAAGAAAAACGCAGACTGTATACCTAGTTTGAAAATTACGGTTCTCGATTCGCTCAACCAACCTATCACTTTTAATATCTATACTTCAAATGGATATCAACTCGATAGTTTGAAATTCTGGCAAAATCCAAAGACTACTACCCATAGCGGCATTGTAGACAATAACCACCCTTTAATTCCTGAGCAGTTTCGCTTTTGGTTTGCGGAAGACAATTACACCTTAGTTCATCCTTATTTTAAGGGAATGCAAATCCGAATAGAGGATATAGATGGGAAAGAGAATGGAGGTCTTTTTAAAAGCACATTATTCACTCCCTCAAAAAAAGATGCTCATCCTCTCTGTACTTCCCATAGCAGTTGGGATGAAGGGCCTGAAGGAGGTTTTGTACAAGATTATGAACCCATGCAGGTCCGTCTAAAGCGCAAAAGATTCTTTTTCTTTTAATACTTTATTCTGCTCTTTGCCTTGGCTGCTCAAAGACAACCTGAAGAACAAAAGAGATATCTCGCTTGCCTTGTTCATTATCAATACTTTTTTTATTTTTCCGCTATGAAACTATTTCGCAGTATTCGTTTTAAAATGATTCAGGGCCAAAATATTAGCCGCTATCTAGCCTATGCCCTGGGCGAAATTGTATTGGTTGTATTGGGCATATTGATTGCCCTTTATATAAATACGTTGAGCGGACAACAAAAGAGAGAAAAACGTCTGGATACTATTTTTGGAATTGTAAAGAGCGATCTCATTACAGACACCATTAATTCTACTCAATTCATTGAAGCCTATGAGCAGATGGGCGAAGGCCTAGAAAAGAGTTTGAATGGATTTTATACTCAAGCCTATTACGATACTATTAATGAATCGAACTATTATCGCTGCTCGCCCTGCTTTTCTCAAATTGCGCGCTTTATTCCTTTCTATTCGCAAAGCAAAGGATATAACTTATTGAATAGAGTAGATTTCTCTACAGATAAACAGAGCGATAGTACTGCACAGCAGATTTTACATTTCTATAGCTATATGGAAAGACTGAATACAGATTTACTCGCATACATAGCCGAGCTGTCTTTTGAAAACCTACAATACTTGGAGCAATATCCTTGGTATATAGATCATTCTATGCTTGTTTACAATCCTGAATACATCGCGTTTTTTCGAAATGATCCTCTGTATAGAAATAAAATAGCCACCTTTCAAACCTTAGTGATAAACAATTACCTCAACTTTATTAAAGGTCATAAGCAACAAGCCACCCTGCTAATTGAGCAGATAGAAGCTATGGAAGCACGTTCTGAAGAATAAGAGGTGAAATGGAAATGCTAGATCCGTATTCGAAGAAAGCAGGCAAAACAGAATACTAGGCTTTTGGCATTGGGCATCGTTTGCATATAAAGGCTCATCGCCTGGCGAAAGCCCCCTTCCTTATGATAGGCCCTTGCCCTTTCGTATTTCAATCTTCTCTTGCTCTGTCGATAGAGCAAGAGACTTATTTTGAGGCTATTAGCAAGAGTATCGAGTACCGCCTCTACTCTTTTAGAATGCGCCTCTAATTTCGAGCTCATTCCACCGGCTCTATACTTTCCGAGTGGCATCTCTATGGGTATAAAGGTCTCTTTCGCCTGAATCAACCTCAGCCAAAGGTGTAAATCTTCCACACCCAAAAAAGCCTTGTCTTCAATAAAACCTGAATGCTTTTGCAGTATCGCTTTAGCTATAACAACCGAAGAGGGTATGGGCGATTTGCCTTCTAATAATAGGTCTTCTATTCGGTTTACCTCTGCGGCATTCCGATCTCTTCCTCCTTCTAATGCCTGCATGCTATGGTAATAGATGGATTTTGAATCTTTTGCTATCCTATTATTGAGCTCGCTCAATTTATTTTCAAACCAAAGGTCATCTGCATCTAAAAAGGCAATCCATTCGCTTTTGGCCTTCTGCCATCCGCAATTGCGGGCTGCCCCCAATCCTTTGTTTTCCTGAACCAGATACACCACTTTCAATGCGGTCTTTTCTATAAATGCCTCAATAAGTGCTGCCGAAGCATCGGTACTGCCGTCGTTTACAATTATGAGCTCTGCAGGTTTATACGTCTGATTCTCTATAGAATGCAAGCTTTCCATAAGGCTTGAGGCCGCATTGTATACGGGAACTACAACGGAGAAAGCCAGCTTTTTCAATGTTCAAAGTATTTACCCGGAAACAAAATATGCCGCCCTTTCTTTAGTAGCTCTTTGATTCTCAAGAAATCAATCAATTGTATAAGTCCCACATAAAGAGTGGTATATAGTATGCGCAAGAGTAGCCAATTCCTATGCTTGCGAAAGCGTTGGTATAAGGTAAAATTGTCTTTCAGATACTTCCAACCAAAAAGCTGTCTAAATAAACTGCCTATCCACCAATTGGCAAACTGAGCATAGCAATGCTTCTGAAATTCAGGATCGGGATGGTTCTTTTCTGAGATGAAGTCGGCCAACTGTAGAATCTCAAAATAAGCAGTTGCATCTGCATTGGCTCTTTGCCTTTGAGTCTGCTCGTGTTTTCGAAAGTAGTTGAGTGTTTGCGCACTAAATACCAATCCGCCCAACTGCAATAATTTGCAATAAAACATCCAGTCGCCATTGAGTTTCCAATCTATAGGCAAGGGGCCGGCTTCTAGGAAAATGGATTTTCTAAACAAGACCGCACTGGCATTGGGTATGCTGTTGTGCCGAAGCATATAGCTCCTGCATTCTTCCTTTCCCTCCGAATAGAAGTCCTTCTCCCAACGATCGGTCTTATAAATGAATTTATAGTTTTCTAGATAGTTGTTTCCTTCTTCTCCTTTCTCATTTACAAATACAGACTGACAATAAGCCATGGCTGCATCTGGATTTTGTTGGATGGCAGCAACATTGGTAGCGAGTAAATCGCGATGAGCTATATCGTCGCTCTCTGCAATCCACAAGAAAGCGCCTCTTGCCAATTGCGCTCCTTTATTCCATTGCGCAAAAGGACTCCCGCTATTTTTATCGTTAATAATGAGTTGGCTATTCGGTCTTTTGTCGGCATACTCTCTTAGAATAGCGGCACTCTGGTCGCTTGAGCAATCGTCGAGCAAGATCCATTCGAAATCTTGAAAGCTTTGCTCCAATATAGAATCGAGTCGCTGCCTAAGAAAAGGAGCATGATTGTAATTTGGAACAATAACCGTTACGAATGGGGTATTCATAGATAACCCAATATTTTCATCCACCTGCTCTCCGCGGCTGCAGCTTGCAATTCGGGTGGATAGATATACTTCCGTTCTTCTCTTTTATGCCCTTGGATGGATTTTCCAACGAAATTCGATAATTGTAAAAAAGTGTCTTCCTCTCCCGCAACTAAATCGCGATACGCGATAGACAGGAGCGGAAAGTCCGAGTCGGTATAATTAAAGGCCTGTGCGATATACTTCTCCCAAAGTTGGAAGCAAGAAACCAGCGTATTCAACTGCTCGTCTTGCACCTCTCCTTCTTTTCTATTTCGATTGAAAAGACTCATGGCCACATCTCTTCCATCTCTGTGAATATGTATGGCTTTTAGTTTTGGAAAGATTGAAAGCCAATACGGCAGGCAAAAAGTATTGCGTGGATCCTTCCAACCCCAAGATTCATTGAAAAAGAATCTGCGGTAAAGGGCACCGCCTCTATTGAGTTTAAAGTGCTCATGATACAATTGAGCTGGAGTGTATTCTTTCAAACGGCTTTCCTCTACCATAGACGGCTTGAGCCAGTTGGCCTTCCTTTCATGCAATAGCTGCTGATTGAGACTGAGAAAATGAATGGCCTCTGCATTGTGTTCCTGCATTAAGCCCATATAGATTTCCGAGCTATGCAGAATGCGAGACAATAGACTGCTGCCTGAGCGGTGCATTCCAAACACAAGGATGGGATAATGGGCTGGATCTTTCCAAAAAGTCATGGTACTCACAATGTGCTCTTTTTCCAGTTCAATTCCCAATGCATTCCTCCTCTTCTAAATTCAGAAGAGCGCGCATTTGCCGTAATATTAAAACTGAGCGCAGACTCCAGTCGATCTGCAGGCTTTCCATTTATGAGCAATCGTGCAACCAAGGCATATTCACCGGGTATTAAATGCAGCGCTTGTATATCTGTTTTCAATTCCAAAGGCAAAGGCATAGCCCTGCTTTCAAAATCGATGCTCGAATCATACGATCCAATAAAACGCTCATTCTCAGCAAAGAGATTGAGTTGAATGCGGAGATTTTGAAGCGTATCTAAGTGCCGTAAGGGAGAATGAATCTGCATTGAAAATTGATATAGCGCGCCAAAATCCAGCTCCTGCACCCTTTTGCCCGAAGCATCGAGCAATTGGAGGTCTTTTAATTGAATATCGCCCGTACCGCGTCTATCGTTTCTATTCTCTGGCGAAACATCTTTCGAGCGTTGCATCATTTCGCTTCTATAGCGGGCCGAGACGGCATCTGCCGCTCCAAGCTCTCGCATTCTACCGGCATCCAACCAAAGTGCTGAATCGCAAAGACGGTTTAAACTTTCAAGGTGATGGGTAACCAAGAGTACGGCTCTTCCGCTCTGGCTGAGCTCTTGCATTTTATTCAAGCATTTGGCTTGGAAAGCTAAGTCGCCTACCGCCAATACCTCATCTACCAATACAATTTCCGAATCTAAATGGGCGGCAACGGCAAAGGCCAGGCGGACATACATTCCGCTTGAATATTGTTTAACAGGCGTATCAATGAAGGATTCAATTCCGCTGAAAGCAATAATTTCATCGAGCTTCTGAATTACCGAGGCTCGGGGCATTCCCAATAGCGTTCCATTCAAAAAGATATTCTCTCTTCCACTTAGGTCTGGATGAAAGCCGGTACCTACCTCGAGCAAAGGCGCTACTCTGCCCACTAATTTTGCTTTTCCTTCGGTGGGTTTACATACCCTCGAAAGTATTTTAAGCAGAGTGCTTTTGCCACTGCCATTGCTTCCAATAATACCCAAGGTTTCCCCTTCCTTTAGTTGGAAGCGTATATCCTTCAATGCCCAGAACCATTCCTTCTTGCTCTGTGCAGAAAAGAAGCGCTTTACTAAAAGGTCTTCTTTTCTTGCGTTTCGCTCATAGCGCTTGCCGATATTTTCTACGTCTAATCGAATCATAATTCATCCATCCAACGCGATTCTTCTCTGCGATAGAGACTCAATCCGATTAACAATAAGCAAAGTGCTGAGGCAAAACTCAATAGAGCAAATCGAATGGGAAAGAGTTCTCCAAATAAAGCATGTCTAAAGAGTTCAATGGCTCCTGCAATGGGATTCAGATAAACCAAGAATTGAAGATTTTCTGGAATGGAGCTTCCAAATATTCCCCAGCTATAGGCTACGGGAGTTAGAAAAAAGAGCATTTGAAAGAAATATGGGAGCAGCTGTTGTATATCTCGGTAACTGCCGCCTATGGCAAAGCTCAAGAGGGAAACCGAAAAGCATATCATGAGTACGAATGGAATAAGGACTAACAGCCAAAGTAAATTCCAACCCGCATAACCGCTGGCCAATGCATAGACCAAAACCAAGAGCAAGCCCACGAAGAATTCGGGGAGCAGCGCCAGTACTTTACTGATGGGTAGAAATAGTTTCGGGAAGAAGACCTTTCGAATAATGGCCTGATACTGCTGCAAGAGCTGACTGGATTGGGTGCCACAGGATGAAAAGTACGACCAACAGATCCACCCGCTGATTACAAAGAGTGGAAAAGGAATCTCGATTCCATCGCGCGAACCAATCCGTGAGAATAAAAGGCTCAAAATGGAGGCGCTTATAATGGGTTGAATTAAAATCCACAGCCAACCCAAACGGGTTTGTCCATAGCGCACCTTCCAATCTCTGGTCACAAAAGAACGCAGCAAATCTTTGTACTGTCTGAAATCTGCCCACCATTGGTTCATAGGAGCTTGCCCCGAATCGATGATTCGTTCGACCGGTTTTTCCTCTATTCTATGTGTGCTATTGTTCAAGCTTTCAAAATTGATGTATTTTCCGCTTAAAGCATACAATGAAAGCAGAGAAATCTACAAAGCTGAATTTCACTGACATACTTATTCTCTTGGCCTTCATTGTCCTGCCTTTTGCATTGCAAAAAGGGCTTGGAGATGAAGGTTTAGCCTCTCGTCAGCTATGGATTGCCTCCGTAGCTAGTGTCTTGGGGCTGTTTTTGGCCTTTGGGAATAAAAAGGAAAAATTCTTCGATTTAGATCTGCCCAATCTACTCATTATTCTATGGTATCTCTGGCAGTGGATTTCTTTGTCTTCTGCAAGTTATGCTGGCGATGCCTATTCTTTTCTATTCCGGAATGCCAGCTTGGTCTTGTGTTTCATTGGAGTTCGGCATTTGCTCAACCGTAAATTGCTCTCCTTGTCTTATTTGCTAAAGTCGGGTGCTATTCTGGCAACTATTGTGGCCATTCATACCGGCTTTGATATTATAGAGCGCTGGCAAGAAGGCGATTTACTTAGAAACGCCTATGCGGTTAAAGGCCTCTTTCAACACAAAAACCTACTCTCAGGCATGTTGCTTTTATGCCTTAGCTTTTCTCTGCTTGCTCATAAAGGACTCCACAATACTTGGAAGAAAGCTTCCTTAGGAGTGAGTGCGTTACTGCTCATAGAAATTTTTGTCTTGCGCACGCGCGGTGCTTGGGCTGGCCTAATTGGAGCGGCATTACTCATCCTTTTATTGCGCTTTTTCTTCGACTCCAATAAATCCAATTTACTTGCTTCAATAAAGAAGTTGGGTTGGATGGCGCTTATCCCCATAGGTCTGTTGGCATTCACGTTGGCTTCGGAGGGAAAGAAACAATTCTTAGACAAGGCCAATATTGAAAGTCGATTTGCTTTCTGGCAAAACAGCCTTGAGATGATTCAAGAGCATCCTATTATAGGAGTAGGCGCAGGACAATGGCGCATACAATTCCCGAAATACGGCCTAGAGAAGACAGATGCCATGGTTATGAATGGACAAACTTCTATTCAGCGCCCGCACAACGATTTTCTTTGGATAGCGGCTGAATTTGGAATACCTGCATTGCTTCTCTTTTTGGCTTTCTTGTTTTTTGTTTTGAAGCCTTTGGTGCGAAAAGAAGAAAATCCCGATGATTTGACCAAGTTAAAATGGATAGCCGGTTTTGGAATTCTTGCCCACCTCATCTTCTCCTTAGGTGATTTCCCCTATGAGCGCAGTGGACATATGTTCTTATTCTTTGTATTGGCCGCTATGCTTCTGGCAACAACAAATTCAAAAACCATAATAAAGCTGCCGAGTCTTGCTCTTTGGTTGCCTTTTGCGCTCTTATCTTTTGCTTCGGCATACGCAGCCAATGCGCATAGGAAGGGAGAGAAATTGGGTGCTCTGGTCTTGGAATACAATAAGAAACAAGACGGTAGAATTATTAGCGCAGCGGAAGACGCGGAAAGCTTTTATTATGCAATGGATAATTTCACCAATCCAATGCCCTATTTCAGCGGTATTGGAAAGCTCTACATCCAAAAGAATCCAGTAGCTGCAAAAAGGGATCTTGAACAATCACTCAGTCTGCATCCCTACCACATTCTAAGTTATAATCAGATTGGAAATATCTTTAAAAACGAAGGCAATTTCGAGGAAGCTTTACTGTGGTATGAAAAAGCGTTTGCCATCAGTCCTGCCTTTGAACTAGTCAGGCTCAATTTGGCGGAAGTCTTTTTTCAACAAGGCAGAATACAAGAGTCTTTCGAGATGTTGCACGGATGTCCGCTTACTTCCCAAAATCCAAAGCTCTTTCAACTTGCCGCAGAGGTTTTACCACTATGGATGGATTTGAAAGAAAAAGATAAGCTGCGCCCGCCGCTCTATAATTATTTGGAGAAGACCAAAAGGATTGCTAAGGAAATGGGACCGGCATATGCTCGATATAGAAACGAAGCCTTCCGAACCAATGCCGCAAACTTACCTAGCCTTCGGTAAGGGAAATAAGGATTGGAATACGGTAAGAAAAACAATTTTTAAGTCGAGTAATACCGACCAGTTTTCTAAATAATAGACATCGGCCAGCACCCTTGCTTCTAGATCTTCTTGGGCATTTATACTCCCTCTATGCCCTTGAACTTGAGCAAGACCGGTAATTCCGGGTTTAATAAGATGTCTTACCATAAACCCATCTAATTTGCTTCTGTACTCATCGGTATGCTCCAACATATGCGGTCTGGGTCCGATTATAGACATTTCTCCTCTTAAGACATTGAAGAACTGAGGCAGCTCATCTAGACTGTGCCTGCGAATAAAGTTTCCAATGGCAAAGGCTTTTCCATCCAATCCAATCGATCGAAATTTTAGAATAAAGAATTGCTCATCGTTGATGCCCGATCGCAATTGGCGGAAGAAGACGGGCCCTTTGCTACTGATTAAAATTAAGGGAGCAATAAAAACAAAGGCTATTGGTAGAATGCATACGAGTACTAAGAAAGAAAGAAGCAAGTCTAGCAAGCGCTTCAACCAGCGATTCTTGAAATCTTCTAAAGGCTCTTGTCTGGGATAAATGAGCGGAACACCCATTAAATATTCAACTTCAAAAGATTTATTGAACGGCATTTGAAAATCGGGCACAATGCGAGTGCGCATTAAATGCGCGTCGGCAAAGCGTTGCCATTTCAATAATTCCTGTGCATCGCTTAGGGCCAAATACAGTTCTTGCACATCGGCTTTCTCCAATTCTTGGATATAGTTCTCCGGTTTCAGCGCATCTTTTCCCACATATTCTTTAGACCATACCAATTTCAATCCTTCATGGTAGAGATCGGCTTCTGGGTTCTTTAGGCGATTAAAGCTTCCACCCGAACCAACCAAGCCAATTCGTCTTCTTCCCAAACCCTTTTCCCTCCTCTTCTCTTGCCACTTAAAATACAATCCATCCCAAACCAACAGAAAAAAGGTCCAGAGTATATAGAAGTAGGCGCCAAAGAGTCGCGAAAAGAAAGTTTCTTTCAGGGCGAGCAGTAAAAGGGCAAAGAGCAAAATATGCCAGAGAATGAGGGCAAGGCTTTTGCCCATCTTTTTCCGAACGCCTTCCTTCCACTGCAAAAGGCTAGAACCTCTATTCAATTGACGGAGCACCAACCACAGCAAATTATTGAACACCCATAGCTGCAGATAGTAATTATAATAGGTAGGGTTCTCCACTTTAAGATCATCGAATCGAAGACTTACTGCAGCAAGAAAGGCGAGGTTAAGCATGAGCCAGCCTCCCAGAAAATCAAAAAGCAATTCTTTTTTTAATCCCAGTCGATTCATTTCTTCCATCCGCTTAAACGATCAAATACTGCCTTTTGGTTGTCTGTCCAACTGGCATACGCTATTTGCACCTTTTCCTTCACTTTTAATCCGTAGCGTTTATCGTTTATAAAATGATTTACATACAAACGGGTGGGTTTTGCAATCCTTCCATTTGGATCGAAATAATCTTCTATACATCCCTCCAACACATTCATATCAAAATGCTCTTTGCCCTCAAACAGCAAAGAATTTAGCGCCATAGTGCGTGTATTAAATTCGCTCTCAGGCATGGCCAGCTGTATGAGTTGCTGCTTGCCAGCTTCCTCTTCCTTAAGAAATAAATAGGTGCTAGCCGCCACTCTTAAGCTCTGAACTACGGGTTCATTATAGTCTAAAGCCTGTTTGGCATGCTGTATACATTTTGTTGGATTCTTCTGAAACCAGATACTCAAAGCGAACTCTTTGGATTTATAGGAAGGATTATCCCAAAGCCTTTGAGCCCACTTTTCTGTATACTCTGTTGGATTCGGATTTATACTCAAGTACATATCTACCAAATAGAGAAGTGAATCTGTATTTGAAAGAGCCGTAAGCATCTCTTCTTTTAAGGAAGTAGAAGGAAGCGCCGTTAGTACTTCCCAAATAATTGCGGGATTGGACTGTTCAAGGCTTGCTTGGATGTCTTCACTGCCAAGAACTACATTCGATCTAAAATACCGAAGGGTCAAGCTACGTAGCTGTATGTTATCGAGCTTCAATAGTTTTTTCATTCCCTTTTTATAGGCCAGTTCAATTTTCCACTGCGCTAGACATTTTGAATCAACATCGGGTAAAACGGCGAGAAGTTTAAGGCCCGAAAGGTCCACTTTCAAGAGATCTTCATTTGCATTCAAGCGCAGGATTCTAGTTTCTATACGGCCATCTGCATGAATCAATGTCACTTCTAATTGCATGGGTGCTTTCGAAGGATTGTGAATTTCGAGACGCTGCTTCTTTTTCTTTCCCAATACCTTTAAAGTCAGTTCAGGTTCGCCTCCACCCTTTACCCAATAATCAAAGAACTCTTGAAGAGAATAATCCACTTGTTCTTCCATAGACGCCTGTAGATCGGCTGCCTGTACTACTCCATATTCATTGGTCTTTAAAAAGTGGATGAGTCCGGCATTAAAAGCCGTTTCTCCAATGTATTCTTTCAACATAAAAACAACCCATCCGCCTTTGTCATAGAAGGCTACAGAACCTCCCTTCTTATCGGAAACAGAGACCGCTTTCCTACTGCTTTGACTGAATACTCTCTTTGCTGCTTGCTCTCGTGTATACTGATAGAGGAATGTACTTTCGAATTCCTTCTTCGACTCCCATTGCCAATAGGTAGCAAAACCCTCGTGCAGCCAATGGTGACTAGAATTGAGCGCTGTTACGGAATTTCCGAACCAATGATGGGCCATTTCATGGGCTTGAATTTCCAATTGGGTTCTGTCTGCATAAACGATCATAGAGTCTTCAAGAAAAAAATCGCCCATGGCTACGGCAGATGTATTCTCCATTGCACCATGCTTAAAGTTGGCCACAGGAAGGTGCTTATAGGTAGCTGTCCAAGGAAAGTCTACACCAATGGCACTTTGCATCCAAGTAAATAGCGCGGCGGTATTGCCATAATTGGATTGAAATAAGGCTTTGTGTTTCGGGTAAAGTAGGTGTTGGAAGATCTGTCCATCGACTTCATCCCATTGCGTTTCGTATTTGCCGATACCCAAAAAGAGAAGGTAAGAGGGATGCGCTTCCTTCAGGCTATAGTGCCAATGTTTGAATCCCGCCTCTGGTATTTTAGTATGCGGAAGAAGATTACCGTTGGAAATGACCTCATATTCGGCAGGAAAGTCTAGCATTATTTCGGTTGAGAGCTTATCTCTCTGATCGTCTTGATGCGGAATCCAATGGCGGTGATCGATTCCCTGACCTTGAGTCCATATTTGCGGATTTGGATCGCAATTATACCAGCCTCTGAAGTAAAGGCCTTTACGCGGCCTAGCGCCATATTCTATGGTTATTCTATGTTCTTTTTGCAGATCTACCTCACCTGGATTGAACCATAGACCTTTATTGTTTGATGAGTAGGCATGCTCTACTCCATTCCATTTAAAAGAAGAATAAGAAATATTAATTCCATCCAACCAAATGCTATCGGTAGCTGTTATTACCTTACAATAGATAGAAACACGTGCTTCGAGTCTAGTTTCTTCGGGCATTAAATTCAGCTCTAGGACTAGTTTTGATTGGTCAATAGGAAGAATCTTCTCTTGACTAAAAGAGGTAAAAGCACAGATGAATATAAAAAAGGATACAAGGTATTTCTTCATTGTACCAAAGTAACGCATTGAAGCCTCTATTTTTGAGCCATGAGCCAAGGATTTTTAGAAACCAGTATTGAATATTTAAAAGGAGTAGGTCCTCAGAAAGCCTCTCTTTTAAAAGAAGAGTTGGGCATAAAATGCTTTGGTGATCTCCTGACTTACTATCCCTTTCGTTATGTAGACCGCACGCGTGTCTTTTCACTTCTAGAAATTTTGGAAGAAGAAGGCGAAGTACAGTTGGAATTGCGTTTAACTCGAGTAGAGGAAATAGGCGGACCTAGAGCAAAGCGTTTGGTCGTTATGGCTACAGATGGACAGAGATCCATCGAACTCGTTTGGTTTAAGGGAGTAAAATGGATCAAGTCTTCTCTTGTGATAGGAGGCAGATATGTGATTTTTGGAAAACCCTCTAGGTTTAAAGGAAAGATAACTCTTGTGCACCCAGAAATGGAAATGCTTGCACCCGATCAGGTTTTTAAGGGGAAGGGAATGCAACCCATTTACCATACCTCAGAGAAGCTCAGCAATAGAGGATTAAGCAGCAGTGGCATAGCCAAACTTACAGCGGCACTCGTTCACAACGACAGCTTTCAAATTCAGGAGTATTTGCCCAGCAATTGGCTAAATCAATACAATTGGCCCGATGCACAGCAGGCTTTTCAAAATGTGCATCACCCGCAATTTGACAGCATTTTAGAAAAAGCCATCCAACGAATAAAGTTTGAAGAATTCTTTTTTCTTGAGCTGCACCTCTTGCGAAATAAGTTAAAGAACAAAAAGACATATAAAGGAGTGGTCTTCTCTAAAGTGGGAAACGCCTTCAATGATTTTTATACCCAGAAACTACCCTTCGAGCTCACCAATGCGCAAAAGAAGGTAATGAAGGAGATTCGTGCCGACTTGGGTTCTGGAGAACATATGAACCGACTCTTGCAGGGCGATGTGGGAAGCGGAAAGACCATTGTAGCATTATTGTGCATGTTGCTTGCCCTAGATAACGGGTTTCAAGCCAGCCTGATGGCGCCTACCGAGATTCTAGCACGGCAGCATTTTCATACCCTTTCAGAATTACTAGAGGGACTTCCCTACTCTATTCGATTGCTTACCGGAAGCACTAAGACCGCACAGAGAAAAGAGATACACGCACTTTTAGAATCGGGCGAATTGCCTTTTCTAGTGGGCACACATGCGCTATTAGAAGACAAAGTGAAGTTTAAGAAATTGGGATTAGCCATAATAGATGAGCAGCATCGCTTTGGTGTAGCTCAACGGGCCGCCTTATGGAAAAAAGCAGCACTGCCGCCGCATATATTGGTTATGACAGCAACGCCAATACCGCGCACGCTAGCCATGACAGTGCATGGCGACTTAGATGTAAGTATAATAGATGAGTTGCCCCCCGGTCGCAAGCCAATAAAAACGGTCCATCGCTTTGAGAATAGACGCTTGGAAGTGATTGGCTTTATGAAACAGGAGATCGAAAAAGGAAGGCAAGTATATGTGGTTTTTCCACTTATAGAAGAGTCGGAAACATTGGATTATAAGAATCTTCAAGAAGGCTTCCAGCATATTCAAGATCTTTTTCCAAGACCAGAATATGAGGTGGCAATGGTTCATGGGAAGTTGAAACCAGATGAAAAAGACTTTGAAATGAAGCGCTTTTCTGAAGGAGTATGTCAGATTCTAGTAGCAACCACAGTAATTGAAGTAGGAGTGAATATTCCGAATGCAACCGTAATGTTGGTAGAGAGTGCTGAGCGCTTTGGCCTTTCGCAATTGCATCAACTCCGAGGCCGAGTAGGCCGAGGGGGAGACCAATCGTTCTGCATCCTTATGACAGGACATAAGTTGGGAAAAGAAGCACGCACACGAATGGAGACCATGGTTTCTACTCAAGACGGCTTCCGAATTGCAGAAGTAGATCTTCAACTCCGAGGTCCTGGTGATCTGTTGGGGACTCAACAAAGTGGATTAATGGATTTAAAACTCGCAAGCTTAACAAATGATGCTCCTTTACTCCATATAGCGAGAGATAAGGCAGAAGATATTTTGCGTTCAGATGAAGAGTTTGAACACTTGGAAATGATGAAAATAGAATACCGCAGACGATATGGAAAAAAAGCAATTTGGTTTCGAATTTCATAAGCCTTATGTTGGGCTCAATGACCTATTTTCGACATAATGGCATTTAACAGAAAGAAAAAGGATCGTGGTGGTGCTTTACGAAATGGCAAAGCCTATTTTTTTAAGTTCCACAGAAAAGGAGGTATCGGTTTTTTAAAGAGAAACTTGGCCAAATTCATCATTGCACTGGTTCTATTTGCTGGGATATTTGCATTGTTAAATCATTTCATACTCACCGATGAACTAACCCATTGGATTCAAACTTCCCTGCCGCCTTTGTGGTTGGTGGTAACCTTATTCATTTCGGAAAGTCTACTTGGAATCCTACCTCCTGACCTATTCATTTTGGTCTTTAGCAGTTATGCGTATCCGTATCTCTGGGTGCTGGCTTTGGCCATTGCATCTTATGTCGGAGGAATTATTTCTTTTTACTTGGGAACACAGATTTACAAAATACCACGCATACATCGCTGGGTAGAAGAACGATATGTAGATCAGTTTGATCAAATTCGAAAATACGGAGGCTTATTGATTTCAATTGCTGCGCTTACTCCACTTCCTTTTAGTCCGGTGAGCATGGTAGCGGGAATGGTGCATTATCGGTTCAAGCGCTATTTGGTGGTTGGATTAATGCGCTTTGTTCGTTTCTTTCTATATGCTTTTGTGATTTATGAATTTCCAACCCTTTTTCAGTGAGATGAAAGCGATAAGACAGGTCTATAAGTTCGGAGGCGCATCGGTAAAAGATGCGAATGGAGTAAGGAAAATGACGCGTCTCTTGAAGAACGTTCAAGAAGCTGATTTAATCATTGTGGTGAGCGCGATGGCCAAGACAACCAATTCTCTCGAATTATTGCTGCGACTGTGGCATGCAGGTTCTGAAGAAAGATGGAAAGAACTAGAGATCACACGCAGCTTCCATCAAACAATAGTGGATGAATTATTTCAAAAGGGAATTGAACGTGAGAAAGTGGACTCAGGCCTAAAACACATCTGGGATTCCATCTCCTCTATCCTACGTTCTCCGCCCGAGCATTACTCTAGCGATTATGATCGATTGGTTTCAAATGGCGAGCTCATCTCCACACAAATTATTTCACACTATTTAAATCAAGAAGGTCTCTCAGTACAATGGAAGGATTGCCGAGAACTAATTGTTACCGATTCGACACATAGAAATGCCAAAATACTTTGGGAACCTACCCAGCGTAGAATGAAAAAGGCATTCGATGCAGTTGGATGGTTTCTAACACAAGGATTCATAGGAGCCGATCTAGAGGGTCGCACCACGACCTTAGGAAGAGAGGGCTCTGATTATAGTGCCGCAGCTATTAGTTATGCCTTGGATTACGACTCAGTTACCATTTGGAAAGATGTGCCTGGAATTAAAAATGGAGACCCGAAAGTATTTGAAGACACTATTTTACTCAATCAACTTTCGTATGAAGAAGCAATTGAATTAGCTTATTATGGTGCTTCTGTAATCCATCCTAAAACCATTCAACCACTGCAGAGAAAGTCCATTCCTCTCTACGTCAAAAGCTTCTTGCATCCTGAAAATCCGGGAACAACAATTGGAAAAGGATTGATACTCGAACCAAAAGTGGACTGTTTTATAAGGAAAGAAAATCAATGGTGGCTGCGTATTTCCACGCGCGATTTGGCCTTTATAGCAGAAGATCAACTCAGCACTATATATCTCATATTCTACGAATTAGGCATTCGTATTAATCTATCAACGCATACAGCGGTAAGCTCTAGTTTTTGCTTTAACGGAGAAAATCAATTGGAATCTCTACTCCAAGAAAGACTAGAATCTCACTTTGCACTTAGCCTACTAAAAGAAGTTAGTCTGTACACCGTTCGTCATTCAAATAAGCTGTCTCGATCTAAGATAAAAGGATACTCTAGAGTACTCCACGAACAATCGAATAAGGACACTTTTCAACTGGTCGTCATTTGAAATTAAATTTATTTCACACATTCTTCAAAGATTGTTGTTGCACCTATTGCTGGCACTGAAAATCATTGTACCTTTGCAGTCCCCTAAAAATTAGGGTAGATAGCGTAAAGTCAAGAAAAACAAGCATTTATGCCAACCATTCAGCAATTAGTGCGGAAAGGTCGAACGAAAATCGAGAAGAAGAGTAAGTCGGCTGCTTTGGATGCATCTCCTCAAAGAAGAGGTGTTTGTACCCGAGTATATACAACCACACCAAAAAAGCCTAACTCGGCTCTACGTAAAGTAGCGCGTGTTCGCTTGACCAACGGAAACGAGGTTAATGCTTACATACCGGGAGAAGGACATAATTTACAAGAACACTCAATCGTGTTGGTAAGAGGAGGAAGGGTAAAAGATTTACCAGGAGTTCGATATCACATTGTGAGAGGTGCATTGGATACTGCCGGAGTAGATGGCAGGAAACAACGCAGATCGAAATACGGAGCAAAGCGCCCGAAGGCAGGAGCTGCAGCCCAAGCTAAAAAGAAATAAGAAGCTTTACTGAGAAGAAATGAGAAAGCAAAGAGCTAAAAAACGTCCACTATTACCAGACCCAAAGTTTCAAGACCCACTGGTAACTCGTTTTGTGAACAATCTTATGTACGATGGAAAGAAAAGTACAGCGTATGCTGTGTTTTATGATGCCATCACTATTGTATCTGAAAAAACGGAACGGCCTGATGGATTAGAGGTTTGGAAGGAAGCATTAACAAACGTTATGCCTCATGTTGAAGTACGCAGCCGTCGAGTGGGTGGAGCTACTTTTCAAATTCCAATGCAAATTCGTCCTGATCGCAAAATTTCAAGCGCAATGAAGTGGTTGATCAGTTTCGCTCGTAAGCGAAACGAGAAAACCATGAGCATGCGATTGGCGAATGAGATTATTGCTGCTGCAAAAGAGGAAGGTGCTGCCGTTAAAAAGCGCATGGATACTCATAAGATGGCAGAAGCGAACAAGGCGTTCTCACATTTCCGTTTCTAATAGAATTATAGACTACGAATTATAATGGCACGCGACCTCAAATTAACACGTAATATCGGCATCAGTGCGCACATTGATGCTGGTAAAACGACCACCACTGAGCGTATCCTTTATTATACCGGCATCAATCACAAGATAGGTGAGGTACATGATGGTGCAGCAACGATGGACTGGATGGTTCAAGAGCAGGAAAGAGGTATAACCATTACTTCTGCTGCAACTACTTGTTTTTGGAATTTCCCAACCGAACAGGGAAAACCATTACCAGAAACAAAAGAGTATAAAATAAATATTATTGACACCCCTGGTCACGTTGACTTCACTGCAGAAGTTGAGCGTTCCATGCGTGTTTTAGATGGTGCTGTAGCTCTTTATTGTGCAGTAGGAGGTGTTGAGCCTCAATCTGAAACAGTTTGGCGTCAGATGGATAAATACCGTGTTCCACGTTTGGGTTTCGTTAATAAAATGGACCGTGCTGGGGCTGACTTCTTTAAAGTTGTTGTTCAGATTAAAGAAAGACTCGGTGCCAACGCAGTTCCGTTGCAAATTCCAATTGGAGCTGAAAACGAATTTACTGGAGTTGTTGATTTATTAACGATGAAAGGAATCATCTGGGATGACAGCACTCAAGGAATGACCTATGATATTATAGAAATTCCTGAAGATTTAATTGAGACTGCGAATGAATACCGTGAGAAACTCGTTGAATCAGTAGCTGAATACGATGATAAATTAATGGAGAAATTCTTTGAGGATCCAAGTTCGATCACCAAAGAAGAAATGGTAGATGCTATTCGTCTCGCGACAATAGATATGACCATTGTTCCAATCTTGTGTGGAAGCGCATTTAAGAACAAAGGAGTTCAGAAAATGCTCGATGCAGTTATGGACTACCTCCCTTCTCCATTAGATGTAGAGGGAATTATAGGTGTCAATCCTGATACAGAACTTGAAGAAGTTAGAAAGCCAAGTGTAACAGAACCTTTTGCTGCCCTTGCTTTTAAAATTGCCACAGACCCATTTGTTGGTCGATTGTGTTTCTTCAGATTGTACAGCGGTAAATTGGATGCAGGTTCGTACGTTCAAAATATGCGTACCAATAAGAAAGAGCGTATTTCGCGAATTTTTCAAATGCACTCAAATAAGCAAAACTCCATCGCTACCATAGAAGCTGGTGATATTGGAGCTGGTGTAGGATTTAAAGATATTCGTACAGGCGATACTCTGTGTGAAGATAAACATCCTATTGTGCTCGAATCTATGTCTTTCCCTGAGCCGGTAATTGGTGTTGCTATTGAGCCTAAGTCACAAGCTGACGTTGATCGTCTTGGAATGTCTTTGGCCAAGCTTGCAGAAGAAGATCCCACTTTTAGAGTTCATACCGATGAAGAAACAGGTCAAACTGTTATAAGTGGTATGGGTGAATTACACCTTGAAATAATCGTTGACCGACTTAAGAGAGAATTCAAAGTTGAATGCAACCAAGGTGCTCCACAAGTTCAATATAAAGAAGCGCTCAAGGAAACTGTAAATCACCGCGAAGTTTTCAAGAAGCAAACCGGTGGTAGAGGTAAATTTGCCGATATCGTTGTGACTGTTGGTCCTGCAGATCCAGAAGTTGCTGGTTTACAATTTGTAAATGCGGTAAAGGGAGGTAATGTTCCTAAGGAATATGTTCCTTCAGTAGAGAAAGGTTTTCGCGAAGCAATGAAAAATGGTCCTTTAGCTGGTTACGAAATTGATAGTCTTAAGGTAAGTCTTTTGGATGGTAGTTTCCACCCCGTAGACTCCGATGCCTTATCTTTTGAATTGGCAGCAAAACTAGCATTCAGAGATGCCGCTAAGAAAGCGAAACCCGTTCTTATGGAACCCATCATGAAAATTGAAGTGGTTACTCCAGAAGAAAATATGGGAGACGTTGTAGGTGATCTAAATCGTAGACGTGGACAAGTTCAAGGAATGGATTCTCGTAATGGTGCTCAAGTAATAAAAGCAAACGTGCCTCTTTCAGAGATGTTTGGTTATGTTACACAACTTCGCACCATGAGCTCCGGACGTGCTACTTCCAGTATGGAATTCTCGCATTATGCAGATACTCCGAGAAATATTGCAGATGAAATTATAGCAAAAGTTAAAGGTCAACAAGCTTAATCCTACAAGGAAATGAGTCAAAAAATTAGAATTAAATTAAAGTCGTACGACCACAACCTAGTGGACAAGTCGGCTGAAAAGATTGTTAAGACAGTAAAGAGTACTGGCGCCGTTGTGAACGGACCGATACCTTTACCAACGAACAAAAGAATTTACACGGTCTTGCGCTCTCCTCACGTAAATAAGAAAGCAAGAGAACAATTTCAATTGTCCTCTTATAAGCGTCTAATGGATATCTATAGCAGCTCTGCTAAGACCATTGACGCACTTATGAAACTTGAATTGCCAAGTGGTGTAGAAGTAGAAATCAAAGTTTAACTAAGTCAAACTAACAGAATGCCCGCTATCATTGGGAAAAAAATCGGAATGACCAGCATCTTTGGTCCGGATGGTAAAAATGTTCCTTGTACGGTTATAGAAGCCCTACCGAACATTGTTACACAAATCCGAACTGAAGAAGTCGATGGTTACCAATCGCTTCAAATCGCCGGCGGCGGTGAGCGAAAGGAAAAAAACACGCCCTCTGCTCTTAAGGGTCACTTTAAGAAAGCAGAAACAACACCTAAGAAACTAGTGGTTGAGTACAAAGATTTTGACAATTCAAAGTATGCCCTCGGAAATGAGATAAGCGTTGAGCTTTTCGAAGAAGGGGAATACGTTGATGTCGTTGGAACTTCAAAAGGTAAAGGATTTCAAGGGGTTGTAAAACGTCATGGTTTTGCTGGTGTAATGCAAGCGAGTCATGGACAGCACAACCGCTTAAGAGCTCCTGGATCAATAGGCGCAGGATCTGATCCTAGCCGAGTTTTCAAAGGTATCCGTATGGCTGGCCAAATGGGTAACAAGAGAACCAAGATTCAAAACCTTGTAATAGTTAAAGTGGACAAGGAAAAGAATTTGCTCGTTTTGAGTGGATCGATTCCTGGTCCTAAGAATGGACTTGTAATTGTTGAGAAATAATGGAATTTAGCGTACTCGACAAAAACGGAAAAGACACGGGTAGAAAAGTGGAATTGAGTGATGCTGTAGTAGCAGTTACACCCAATGAGCACGCAATCTATTTAGATGTTAAGCAATATTTAGCTAATCAGCGTCAAGGAACGCACAAAGCTAAAGAAAGGGCAGAAATTGCTCGCACGACCAAGAAAGGTTTTAAGCAGAAAGGAACTGGTAATGCAAGAATGGGATCGTTTAAATCTCCTCTACACAGAGGTGGTGGAACCGTTTTTGGCCCTCGTCCTCATGATTATGGCTTCAAACTCAATAAAAAAGTGAAACGCTTAGCTCGAAAGAGTGCCTTCACTTTAAAGGCGAATAATCAGTCTCTTATGGTTCTTGAAAACCTAGACTTTGCTGCTCCTAAGACGAAAGAATTCGCAGGAATTATTGAATCTCTTGGACTGAAAAATAAAAAATCTCTGATTATAGTAGATGAGACCAGTAAAAATGTATATTTGTCGTCCCGAAATTTTCAGGGCTCAGAAGTAATAATGGTTTCAGAATTAAGCACTTACAAGCTTATGAAAGCTCAAAGACTAGTAATTACAGAAGGTTCAGTAGGAAAAATAAATGAAGCGTTAAGCTAAGCGAATATGAATATTTTGATCAAACCCATCATTACAGAGAAGGCTACTGCTGACGCAGAAGATCAGAATCAATTCGCGTTTGTCGTTCATAGAAACGCAAACAAGATTCAGATTCGCGAAGCCATTCAGAATATCTACAGCGTTAATGTAGAAAGTGTAAATACTATGGTCGTTGCCGGAAAGCGCAAAATGCGTTATACCAAGACGGGTACACTGAGCGGTTCAACTGGTGCTTACAAAAAAGCAATAGTGACCGTTCGCAGTGGAGAAACCATTGATTTATACAGCAATATTTAAACCATGGGAATACGTAAACTAAAAGCCATTACACCAGGACAACGTTTCCGCGTTGTGAATGATTTTGGCAATATCACGAAAACCACTCCAGAAAAAAGCCTCTTACGAGCAAAGAAGAGCTCTGGTGGTAGAAATAACACTGGCAAAATGACTGTCCGCAATATAGGTGGTGGTCACAAGCAGAGGTATAGAGACATCGATTTTAAGAGAGAAAAGTTTGGAGTACCTGCTATAGTTAATGCTATAGAATACGATCCGAATCGCAATGCACGTATAGCTCTTCTATTTTATGTAGATGGAGAGAAGAGATATATTATTGCTCAAAACGGACTACAAGTTGGTCAAACTGTTGTTTCTGGAAAAGATGCATCACCTGAAGTAGGTAATGCGCTGTTTTTATCAGACATCCCTTTGGGAACAGTAATCAGCTGTATTGAAATGAGACCGGGTCAAGGTGCTGTTATTGCACGTAGCGGAGGATCATTTGCTCAATTAGCAGCTAGAGATGGTAAGTATGCCATCATCAAATTACCTAGTGGTGAAACACGAATGATTTTGATTACTTGCATGGCTTCAATCGGAGTCGTTTCAAATTCAGATAGTGCATTAGAAAGAAGTGGTAAAGCTGGTAGAAGTCGTTGGTTAGGAAGAAGACCAAGAGTTCGCGGTGTAGCTATGAATCCTGTAGATCACCCAATGGGTGGTGGTGAGGGTCGCGCTTCTGGTGGACATCCGAGGTCAAGAAACGGAATTCCAGCAAAAGGATACAAGACTCGTACTCCTAAAAAGGCATCGAATAAGTACATCATTGATCGTCGTAAGAAATAAAACATGGGAAGATCACTGAAAAAAGGACCTTTCATCCACTTTAAGTTGGAAAAGCGCGTCCTAGAAAATGTTGAACAGAGCAAAAAGACTGTTGTTAAGACTTGGTCTCGTGCTTCTATGATTTCTCCGGATTTCGTGGGTCAGACGATTGCAGTTCACAATGGAAAAACTTTTATTCCAGTTTACATAACTGAGAATATGGTTGGACATAAATTGGGAGAGTTTGCCCCAACACGAAATTTTCGTGGACATGCAGGCAATAGGAAGGATAAAGGCAAACGATAGGAACAAATAACCATGGGTGCCAGAAAAAGATTAAAAGCAGAAGCTACTAAAGAAGCGCGGAAGAATGTGATAGGAGCCAGTTTAAACAACTGTCCAACTTCTCCACGTAAAATGCGATTAGTAGCCGACATGATACGAGGAATGGAGGTGCAAAAAGCTCTTTTCATTCTTAAAAATAGCGCTAAAGAGGCTTCAGGCCGTTTAGAAACGCTTCTTCAATCCGCTCTCTCTAATTGGGAGCAAAAGAATGAGGGTTCTCAAATGGATGATGCTGGTTTAATTGTACAAGAAGTACAAGTAAACTCAGGCAGAATGCTCAAGCGTGTTCAACCCGCTCCACAAGGAAGAGCGCATCGAGTTAGAAAACGTTCTAACCATGTGATTCTGACTGTAGGTGCTACCGAACAGATTACTGTAGAAACTGAGAACACTGAAGACAATAACGCTTAATGGGACAAAAGACAAACCCTATAGGAAACCGCCTAGGTTACATCCGCGGATGGGACTCTAACTGGTACGGTGGACGTGATTATGGTGACAAAATTGCCGAAGATTATAAGGTGCGAAAGTATCTATATGCTCGATTGCAAAAAGCAAATGTTAGCCGTATAATTATAGAGCGTACTTTAAAACTTGTAACAATTACTATTACTTCGGCGCGTCCAGGTATTATAATCGGAAAGCAAGGCCAGGAGGTTGACAAGCTGAAAGAGGAATTAAAGAAGCTTACCAAGAAAGAGGTTCAGATCAACATCTTTGAGATCAAGAGACCTGAGCTCGATGCTAAGCTTGTTGCTGACAGTATTTCCCGTCAAATTGAGGGTAGGATAAGTTATCGACGTGCCGTTAAAATGGCTATTGCTGCGTCAATGAGAATGGGCGCTGAAGGTATCAAGGTACAAGTTAGTGGTCGTCTCAATGGAGCTGAAATTGCTCGAAGCGAAATGTACAAAGATGGTAGAACACCTCTTCACACTTTCAGAGCAGACATCGATTATTATATTTCAGAAGCACATACTACCTATGGAAGACTAGGTATTAAGGTGTGGGTAATGAAAGGAGAAGTGTACGGCAAGCGTGATTTGAGCAATACACTTGGTATTAGTAAGAAAGGAGGGCCGGCTCCTGCTGGAGGAAAATCCTCAAGTGACCGTCGTCCAAGAAGAAAGAAAGCCTAAGCCCACCGAGATATGCTACAGCCTAAAAAAACAAAGCACAGAAAGACTTTTAAGGGAAAGATGAAAGGCATCTCCCAAAGAGGTCATACCATTGCCTTCGGTAGTTTTGCTATCAAAACAATGGATGAAAAGTTCATTACTTCTCGTCAAATTGAAGCGGCACGTATTGCGGCTACTCGATTTATGAAAAGGGAAGGTCAAATGTGGATCCGAATTTTCCCAGACAAGCCAATAACCAAGAAACCTGCAGAAGTGCGCATGGGTAAAGGTAAAGGTGCTGTTGAATATTGGGTTGCACCAGTTAAACCTGGAAGAATTTTGTTTGAATTAGAAGGAGTGACTTTAGATGTAGCCCAAGAGGCATTGCGTCTAGCTGCACAGAAGCTTCCAGTTCGCACAAAGTTCATTGTCAGGAGAGATTTTGTACTAGCTTAACTTATTGCAGATGAAAGCTTCAGTAATAAAAGAAATGACAACGGTTGAACTCAAGGAGAACTTGACCGAAGAAAAAATTAACTATTCTAAAATGAAAATGGCCCATGCTATTTCTCCATTAGAAAACCCAGTTAGTCTGCGTTTAAAGCGCAAGGTTGTGGCTCGTCTTGAGACTGAGCTTCGTGTGAGAGTAATGGAACAAACGGCTTAAGCCCAAAAGATGGAAGAGAATACAACACGTAATCTCCGTAAGGAAAGAATTGGCTTAGTAACTAGCAACAAAATGGAAAAGTCCATTGTAGTTAGTGTTGAGCGAAAGAAGAAACACCCAATTTACGGTAAGTTCGTTAAAGTAACTAAAAAGTTTCATGTTCATGATGAGACCAATGAGTGCAACGAAGGAGATCTTGTTCGCATAATGGAAACTCGTCCATTGAGCAAGACCAAGAATTGGCGTTTGGTGGAGATAATCGAAAGAGCTAAATAGGCCATGTTACAGACGGAATCAAGATTAAGAGTAGCAGATAATACTGGAGCCAAAGAAGTTTTGGTCATTCGCGTACTCGGAGGAACAAGAAGGAGATATGCTTCTTTAGGAGACAAAATTGTAGTCACCATTAAGGACAACACCCCTTCTGGAAACGTTAAGAAAGGACAGGTCAGTACGGCTGTCGTTGTACGTACCAGAAAGGAAGTGCGACGTTCAGATGGATCGTATATAAGATTCGATGACAACGCTTGCGTTTTATTGAATACAGCAGGTGAAATGCGCGGTACTCGTGTATTCGGTCCAGTTGCTAGAGAGCTTCGTGACAAGCAGTATATGAAAATCGTTTCACTTGCACCAGAAGTGCTTTAAAATCTAGCAATCGAGATGAAACTTAATATAAGAAAAGGAGATAACGTACAAGTAATGACTGGTGTTGATAAAGGCAAGACTGGTAAAGTTGTGGAAGTTATCCTAGAAAAATACAGAGCTATAGTGGAGGATGTGAATATTATTCATAAACACACTAAACCTTCTACCAATAGCCCTCAAGGAGGAATCATTAAGAGAGAAGCCTCCATTCATATCAGCAACCTAATGATTGTTGATCCGACAGAAGGAAAACCAACTAGAGTTGGTAGAAAAATAGAGAATGGCAAAAGCGTTCGTTACGCTAAGAAATCTGGAGAGATACTGAAATAATGGAATACCAACCAAAATTAAAGCTCGAGTATCGAGAAAGAATTACTCCTACAATGAAGGAGGAGTTTGGCTACACAAGCGTGATGCAAATTCCAAGACTTAAGAAGATTATTTTAAGTCGTGGTGTTGGAGATGCTGTTGCAGATAAAAAACTCATTGAGTATGCTTCAACAGAATTAACAATGATTACTGGACAAAAGCCTATTGCTACCTACTCAAAGAAGGACATATCGAACTTCAAATTGAGAAAAGGGATGCCTATAGGAGTTATGGTTACTCTTCGTGGTGAAAAGATGTATGAATTCCTTGAAAGACTCATTTTCTCATCATTACCTCGTATTCGTGACTTCAACGGTATCAAGGCAACTGGATTTGATGGCCGTGGAAATTATACATTGGGAATTACTGAGCAAATTATTTTCCCAGAAATTGACATCGATAAGGTTAATCGTATTTCCGGTATGGATATCACATTTGTGACTTCTGCCGATACTGACAAGGAGGCTCAATCACTGTTAGGACATTTTGGTCTCCCATTCAAAAAAGGAAAATAAACAATGGCAAAAGAATCTATGAAAGCGCGTGAGCGCAAGAGAGAGGCTTTGGTAGCAAAGTATGCTGTTAAAAGAGCCGCTTTGAAAGAGGCTGGTGATTATGAGGGTTTACAAAGATTACCAAAGAATGCTTCACCGGTTCGTTTGCACAATCGCTGCAAGATAACTGGTCGTCCACGTGGTTACATGAGACAGTTTGGTCTATCAAGGGTAACCTTTAGGGAAATGGCCAACAATGGCCTAATACCTGGTGTCAAGAAAGCAAGCTGGTAATAATACATAGTAAAAAAAATGGTAACTGATCCAATAGCAGATTATTTGACTAGAATGCGCAATGCCATGATGGCTGGGCATAAGATTGTTGAAATTCCTGTGACAAAATTGAAAGAAGAAATTACCCGTATCTTATTAGATCAGGGATATATTTTAGGATATAAGACTGAAGAGTCTAAGCCTCAGAATACTTTAAAAATTGCTTTGAAGTATGATAGAATTTCCAAGATGCCTATTATTCGTGGTATATCGCGAATTAGTCGTCCAGGATTGCGCCAATACAAAGGATCGACTAACCTTCCCAGAGTTAAGAATGGTCTTGGAGTAGCTATCATTTCAACTTCTCACGGAGTAATGACTGATAAGGAAGCCCGTAAGGCGAATGTGGGTGGTGAAGTTTTATGTTTCGTCTATTAAAGGATAATTAGAAATGTCTAGAATTGGAAAAGAACCAATAACTGTTCCCGCTGGAGTCGAAGTAAAATTAGACGGAGCACTTTGTACAGTTAAAGGTAAATTGGGCACTTTGGAGCAAGATATTGATTCAATTATTTCAGTAGAAATAGATGGCTCAACAATCACTGTTTCAAGACCCAACGATGAAAAGAGCACTCGCGCAAAACATGGTCTATATAGATCACTAATTGCCAATATGATTCAGGGAGTAAATGAAGGTTTTACGAAGAATCTAGAATTAGTAGGTGTTGGTTATAGAGCAGCTAATCAGGGTCAGAAATTAGACTTATCATTGGGATATTCTCATAATATTGTCTTTGATATTCCCGCAGAAGTGAAGGTGGAGGCTAAAATGGAGAAGGGAAAGAATCCGAAGATTATTTTGTCTTCTTACGATAAGCAACTTCTTGGGATGGTAACAGCCAAAATACGTAGTCTACGTAAAGTTGAGCCCTACAAAGGAAAAGGAGTACGCTTTGTTGGTGAACAAATTAGAAGAAAGGCAGGTAAAACTGCTTCTAAAAAATAAGATATGGCACTAACTAAATACGAAAGAAGAAATCGCATCCGTATGCGGATACGCAAAATTGTTTCTGGAACTACAGAGAATCCAAGGTTATCTGTTTTCAGAAGTAATAAGGCCATTTATGCACAATTAATAAATGATCTTACTGGTGAAACGATCGCTCATGCCTCATCGAATGATAAGAATTTTGCCGATCTAACAGATAGTAAAGTTGAAATGGCTAAACGTGTAGGTATACTTATTGCCGAACGCGCTCAAAGCAAAAGTATTTCTACTTGTACTTTTGATAGAGGTGGCTATTTGTATCATGGAAGAGTTAAATCTCTTGCCGAAGGAGCTAGAGAAGGAGGTCTTAAATTCTAGGAATAAAATGAAAGCATTTAAAAATATTCAGCGTGTAAAGCCAGGTGGACTAGAGCTTACAGACCGCCTTGTAGGTGTTCAGCGCGTAGTGAAGGTGACAAAAGGAGGTCGTACTTTTGGATTCTCGGCAATTGTAGTTGTAGGAGATGAAAAAGGAGTCGCTGGACACGGAATGGGTAAAAGTAAAGAGGTTTCTGAAGCAATTACCAAAGGAATTGAAGAGGCGAAGAAGAATTTAGTTCGTCTTCCAATCGTAAATCATACGATTCCTCATGAAGAAGATGGTAGATTTGGTGGAGCTTATGTATTTTTGCGCCCCGCTTCACACGGAACCGGAGTAATAGCAGGTGGTGCAATGAGAGCTGTATTAGAAAGTGTAGGTATACATGATGTTTTGGCAAAGTCAAAAGGTTCTTCTAATCCTCACAACGTTGTTAAAGCTACTTTCCTTGCACTTATGAAGATGAGGGATGCACATATGGTTTCAAAGAACCGTGGTATTTCTATGGATAAAATATTCAATGGATAATAGTAGTATGAACAAAATTCGCCTTACTCAAAGAAGAAGCGTTATTAAACGCCCATCGCGTCAGGTTCGCACAATGCAGGCACTTGGCTTAAAGAAAATTAATAGTTCGGTTGAACATGACGCCACTCCTCAAATATTGGGGATGGTAAATAAAGTTCGCCATCTGATTATTGTTGAAACACTCGAGGCTTAAATTCGATATGGAATTACATAATTTAAAACCAGCAGCAGGAGCTGTTAAAAAGACCAAGAGAATTGGTCGTGGTGAGGGATCTGGTCATGGTGGCACTTCCACAAGAGGACATAAGGGAGCAAAATCTCGCTCAGGTTACTCGAAAAAGATTGGATTTGAAGGAGGTCAAATGCCTCTTCAAAGAAGAGTTCCCAAATTCGGTTTCCGAAATTTTAATCGGGTTGAATACACCGGCGTTAATCTCGATGTACTGCAAAGGCTTTTTGACGAGAAGAAAATAAGCGAAACAGTAAATCAAGACGCACTTGTACAAAACGGATTGGTTGGCAAGAAAGACTTGGTAAAAATATTGGGACGTGGTGAACTTACTGCAAAACTCAATATTACAATTCATCAATTCTCTAAATCAGCTAAAGCAGCCATTGAAGCAAATGGTGGTACAGCAGAAAGCTTGTAACATTACAGAATGAAAGGTTTAATAGATACAATAAAGAATATTTGGAAGATTCAGGAATTGAGGGATAAAATCCTTCTTACCCTTGGTCTCCTATTGATTTATCGAGTTGGTTCAAATGTAGTTCTACCTGGAATTAACCCTGATAGCTTAGCTGCTTTAAAAAGCCAAAGCGGTTCAGGTCTAATGGGAATTTTAAATGCATTTACAGGAGGAGCTTTCGCCAATGCATCTATTCTTGCCTTGGGAATTATGCCCTACATTTCTGCTTCTATTGTTATTCAATTGCTTGGTATGGCAGTTCCTTCCATTCAAAAGATGCAAAAGGAGGGCGAAAGCGGTCGCAGAAAGCTAAATCAGATCACTCGAATACTTACTATTGGAATTACTGCAGCACAAGCTCCAGGGTATATAGCCAATTTGATGAGTCAGCAAGTGCAACTCACTATTTCTCCAGCATTATTTTGGCCTTTAGCAACATTGGTTCTAGTTACAGGGACTGTGTTTGCCATGTGGTTAGGAGAACGTATTACCGATAAAGGTATTGGGAATGGTATATCACTTCTGATAATGGTTGGTATTATTGCAACTTTACCGCAAGCCTTTCTGCAAGAACTTGCAGCCAAATATGAAAGACAAGGTGGTGGTTTAGTTCTATTTGTTATTGAAATTGCTGCTTTGCTCATTGTAATAATGTTGAGCATAGGACTTGTTCAAGCGGTTCGCAGGATTCCTGTTCAATATGCGAAGAGAACATCAGCAGGTGTTCAATATGGCAATACGAGCAGACAGTACATTCCACTTAAAGTGAATGCTGCAGGAGTTATGCCGATCATTTTCGCTCAAGCCATAATGTTTATTCCCATTACGGTTTTAACTTTTACTGGATTTCAATCCGACAATATGAATTCTTTCATTACTATGTTTAGTAACATACAAGGATTCTGGTATAATTTCATCTTTGCTGTTCTAATTATACTCTTTACATTTTTGTATACAGCCATACAGGTTAATACAAATCAAATGGCGGAGGATTTAAAGCGCGGAGGAGGATTTATTCCAGGTATTAAGCCAGGTAAGCCAACGGCGGAGTTTCTAGACACTGTTTTATCTAGAATTACATTTCCTGGATCAATATTCTTAGCGCTTATAGCTATTTTACCCGCATTTGCAATGGTTGCTGGAATTAATACTCAATTCTCTTATTTCTATGGCGGAACGTCACTACTCATTATGGTCGGTGTTGTATTAGATACGCTCCAACAAATTGAAAGTTATTTGCTGAACCGTCATTATGATGGCTTAATGAAATCCGGAAGAGTAAAAGGACGCTCGGCTGTTGGATCTACTTCAATATAATATGGCTAAACAAGGAGTTATAGAGCAAGATGGTAATGTCATTGAAGCATTATCTAACGCGATGTTTCGAGTTGAACTCGAAAATGGACATATTGTAACAGCGCATATCTCTGGTAAGATGAGAATGCATTATATTAAACTATTACCTGGCGACAGGGTGAAATTAGAAATGACTCCTTATGATTTATCAAAAGGAAGAATTACATACCGCTACTAAACAGCAATTGTTAGCTAAATGAAAGTTAGAGCCTCAATAAAAAAGCGCAGCGTAGACTGCAAAATTGTACGACGTAAAGGAGTGTTGTACGTTATAAACAAGAAGAATCCTAAATTCAAGCAAAGACAGGGCTAAAGTCCTAAACAATAAAATAATAATATGGCAAGGATAGCTGGAATTGATCTTCCCAAAAATAAAAGAGGCATTATTGGTCTCACCTACATTTTTGGTATCGGACGTAGTAGATCTCGTAAGATTTTAGACGAATCGGGAATTGACCCTAATACCAAAGTTCAAGATTGGGACGATGATCAATTAGCTTTGATTCGCGCTGCAATCAGCGATAACTTCAAGGTTGAAGGAGAATTGCGTTCTGAAGTTCAATTGAATATCAAGCGAATGATGGACATCGGTTGCTACCGTGGTATTCGTCATAGACTAGGTCTTCCCCTTCGTGGTCAGCATACGAAGAACAACAGTCGTACTCGTAAGGGTAAAAGAAAGACTGTTGCGAACAAAAAGAAAGCCACGAAATAATATTAAAAAATGGCTAAAAGCACTAAAACATCAGTAAAGAAAAGAAAGGTAAAAGTTGAAGCAGCTGGTGAAGCTCATATCAACGCTACTTTTAATAACATCATTATTTCTCTAACCAATCTACAGGGTCAAGTTATCTCTTGGTCTTCAGCTGGTAAAATGGGATTTAGAGGTTCTAAAAAGAATACACCTTATGCTGCTCAGGTGGCCGCAGAAGATGCTTCAGGAAGAAGCATGGAAGCAGGTTTAAAAAAGGTACGTGTTTACGTTAAAGGTCCTGGAAATGGAAGAGAATCAGCAATTCGTTCTTTGCACAATAGCGGCATAGAAGTAACTGAAATTATCGACGTTACACCAATTCCACATAATGGTTGTCGCCCTCCAAAGCGTCGCCGAGTTTAAATTAGATAAAGAAAGAAGGAGACAATGGCAAGGTACACAGGTCCTAAGACTAAAATTGCTCGTCGATTCGGAGATCCAATCTTCGGTGCAGACAGTGCTTTTGAAAAGCGTAACTATCCTCCTGGTCAACATGGTTTGGCTCGTAAAAGAGGGAAGAAATCAGAATATTCTGTTCAATTAGCTGAAAAGCAAAAAACAAAATATACATATGGAATCCTAGAGAAGCAATTTCGTAATTTATTCGAAAAAGCATCTCGTCACAAAGGGATAACAGGTGAAAACTTACTACAACTTTGTGAAGCAAGGTTAGATAATGTAGTATACAGAATGGGTATTAGCCCTACTCGTTCAGGTGCACGTCAATTAGTTGGCCATCGCCACATCCTTGTAAATGGTTCTTTGGTTAATATCCCATCTTACCATATGAATCCTGGAGACACTGTTTCAATTCGCGAAAAGTCTCGCTCAATGGAAGTAATAAAGAGCAATCTTTCTTCTGGAGTGAGTAAATACGAATGGATTGAGTGGAACGGAGATAATTACAGCGGACACTTTCTAAGTGTTCCATTAAGAGATCAAATCCCTGAAAATATCAAGGAGCAGTTGATCGTTGAGCTATATTCTAAGTAAGCATCCAATAATAAGCGAATTCATGGCAATCTTGAATTTCCAAAAGCCGGAAAAAGTAATCTTAAACCACGCAACGAACACCGAAGGTCAATTCGAATTTCGTCCGTTAGAACCAGGTTATGGTTTAACCATAGGCAATGCAATCCGTAGGGTACTATTAAGTTCTCTTGAAGGATATGCTTTTACATCTGTACGAATTGAAGGGGTTGAACACGAGTTCAGCACTATCAAAGGAGTGGTTCAAGATGTAACTGAAATTGTATTGAACCTAAAGCAAGTTCGTTTCAAACAACAGATTGAGGATCACGATAGTGAAAGTATCACCGCTTCTGTTATGGGACAAGAAGTTGTTACCGCAGGTGACCTTGGCAAATTCATTACAGGTTTTCAGGTTTTGAACCCTGAATTAATAATCTGTCATTTAGATCCAAAGGTTAAATTAGATATGCAATTGAGCATAGAAAAAGGCCGAGGTTACGTTCCTGCTGAAGAGAATAAAAAAAGTAGTTCGCCAATTGGTACTATTTTCATCGATTCAATTTTCACTCCGATAAAGAATGTTAAATACAGCATTGAAAATTATCGTGTAGAGCAAAAAACAGATTTCGAGAAACTCATAATTGAAATCAGTTCTGATGGTTCTGTGCATCCAAAAGAAGCCTTAACCGAAGCAGCGAAGATTTTGATTCAACACTTTATGCTTTTCTCTGATGAGAAGATTGCATTGGAGGAAACTGTTCCTGCCGAAATTGAATCATATGACGAAGAAATAATTCGGATGCGTCAGCTTCTTAAGACTAAGTTGTCTGATATGGATTTAAGTGTTCGTGCACTCAATTGCTTGAAAGCAGCTGAGGTAGAGACTTTGGGAGAATTGGTTGGTTTCACCAAACAAGACCTCATGAAATTTAGAAACTTCGGTAAAAAATCGCTCACAGAATTAGATGAATTGGTTGAAACCAAGGGTTTAAATTTTGGTATGGATGTGAGCAAGTATAAACTTGATAAGGACTAACACGGGAAATGAGACACGGTAAGAAAAATAACCATCTAGGCAGAAAAGCAGCGCATCGTTATGCTATGCTTTCCAATATGGCTTGTTCAATAATTGAACATAAACGTATCAATACTACAGTTGCTAAGGCCAAAGAGCTTCGTAAATATGTAGAGCCTCTTATTACTCGATCTAAGGAAGATAGCACTCACAATCGCAGAATTGTATTTAGCTATTTAAAGAGTAAAAATGCGGTTACTGAACTATTCAGATCAGTGGTTACTAAAGTAGGTGATCGTCCTGGTGGTTATACACGCATACTCAAAACGGGTAACCGTTTAGGTGACAATGCTGAAATGTGTATGATTGAACTTGTAGATTTCAATGAGCTTTATACAAATGAAAAAGCTCAAAAATCTAGTGGTAAAAGAAGTCGCAGAGGTGGTTCTAAGTCGGCTACTCCAGTGGCTGTAATAGCCGAAGAAGTTCAACAAGAAGGTGCTGCTGAAACGACTGAATCTGAGAAGGATTAACAAATTGTTTTCAACTATAATCTTAAAAGGGATAGTGCATTTAGTTGCCTATCCCTTTTTTGTTGATTTTTGTACCTATGTCTAAACACGCTGCCCTACTTTTATTAGAGGATGGAACAGTATTTCATGGAAGTTCCGTTGGTCTCATTGGTTCCGCTTCTGGTGAGATTTGTTTTAATACAGGAATGACCGGTTATCAGGAAATCTTTAGTGATCCCTCCTACTATGGTCAATTACTCGTTATGACTTCAACACATATGGGTAACTATGGAACTTCCCAGTTAGATCAACAATCTGAAAAAATTCAGATATCTGGCCTAATCTGCAAGTCTTTTAGTCAAATCGCATCCCGCTTAGGAAAGGTTGAAACACTTCTCACTCATTTTAAAAATGAAGGCAAGCTAGCCATTGAAGGGATTGATACTCGGGCTTTAGTTCGACACATTCGAGATAAGGGAGCCATGAATGCTATTTTTTCAACAGAAGTATTAGATGTTGAAATACTGAAATCTATGCTTGGAAAAGTGCCTACAATGAATGGACTAGAGCTCTCTTCCAAGGTAACTACCAAAGAAGTTTATGATGAAGGTATTGACAATAAGTATAAAATTGCTGCTATCGATTTTGGTATTAAGAAATCCATTCTACAAAATTTAGTCAAGCGGGATTGTCACGTCCGAGTTTTCCCAATGCAGACTAAGTTAAAAGAAATTCTAGCCTTTAATCCAGTTGGGATATTTCTTTCCAACGGTCCAGGTGATCCTTCTTCTATGACCGAAAGCATCGCATTCGTGAAAGAGCTTACAAATTTAGACTTACCCATTTTTGGAATTTGCTTAGGTCATCAACTTTTAGCCCTCTCTTACGGATTGAAGACTGTAAAAATGCACACTGGGCATAGAGGTATTAATCACCCTGTCTTAAATAAGATTACTGATAAAGGCGAGATAACAAGCCAAAATCATGGCTTCGTTGTTACAGAAGAAAGCCTGTTGGCTGCAGATTATTTGGAGTTGACACATATGCATTTGAATGATAATACAGTAGCGGGTATTGCTGTTAAAAACAAACCTATTTTTTCCGTACAATTTCATCCCGAGGCCTCTCCAGGACCGCACGATTCTCGCTATCTTTTTGACCAATTTATAACCAATATAAAAAACGAATTAAACTAAGTAATTATGGGATATATTTCTACCATTCATGCCAGGCAAATACTAGATTCTAGAGGTAACCCAACCATTGAAGTTGATGTTATTTGTGATGATGGATCTTTTGGCCGTGCGGCCGTTCCTTCCGGAGCTTCGACTGGAATTCATGAAGCCGTTGAACTTCGTGATAATGATCCCAAGACCTATATGGGTAAAGGTGTGTTACAGGCGATTCACAATGTGAATGAAGTAATTGCCAGCGAAATCGTTGGAATGCATGTGTCCGATCAAATTCTCATTGATGAAACAATGATTTCTTTAGATGGCACTGCGAATAAAAAGAATCTAGGAGCGAATGCAATACTTGCTGTCTCACTAGCTACAGCAAAGGCTGGTGCTCAATCAACAGGACAAAGCCTTTACAACTACATTGGTGGAATCAGTGCACGTACCCTACCCGTTCCTATGATGAATATTCTGAATGGAGGTTCTCATGCTGATAATAGTATTGATTTTCAAGAGTTTATGGTAATGCCTTTTGGCGCGGAGACCTTCGAACAAGGACTTCGCATGGGTACCGAAATTTTTCATCACCTCAAGAAGGTTTTAAAAGATAAAGGATACTCAACCAATGTGGGAGACGAAGGCGGATTTGCACCTAATATTAAATCGAACGAAGAAGCAATTGAGATTGTCTTGAAGTCAATCGAAAAAGCAGGCTATAGACCGGGTGAAGATGTATGGATTGCGATGGATGCCGCTGCCAGTGAATTTTACGATAATGAAACGGGTCTTTATTCATTCCATAAATCAGATGGCATGAAGAAAACTTCAGAGGAAATGGTTTCCTATTGGTCTGATTGGGCAAATAAATATCCAATAATTAGTATTGAAGATGGTCTTCATGAAGACGATTGGGCAGGATGGAAAAGTTTAACAGATGCATTGGGCGATAAGATCCAATTAGTAGGGGATGATCTCTTTGTTACAAATGAGACTAGAGTTAAACAAGGAATTGAACAAGGTGTAGCAAATAGTGTTTTAATTAAGGTTAATCAGATAGGAACGCTGACTGAAACATTAAATACCGTAAACCTTGCACATAAAAATAATTATACTTGTGTAATGAGTCATCGCTCCGGAGAAACAGAAGACAGTACCATTGCAGATCTTGCTGTTGCATTGAATACGGGTCAGATTAAGACCGGTTCTGCATCGAGATCTGATAGAATGGCCAAATACAATCAACTATTACGCATTGAAGAAGCACTAGGAGATATTGCCTACTACCCAGGGAAAGCATTTAAATACATCTAATAAGAAAACAAGAAATGGATAAGATCAAAGAGAAATTCTCGGGTATTATTGAAGAGTCAATAAGAGAGGTCAAAGACTTTGTTAGTCAGCACGGAGATGAGGTAATTGGCGAGATTAAAATAAGTCAGCTCTATTCAGGAATGAGAGGGATGCCTGCTTTAATATGTGAAACTTCAAAACTAGACAACGAGGAAGGTATTCGTTTTAGAGGTTATAGTATTCCAGAATTACAGGATAAATTACCCAAATATCCTGGAGGACAACAAGTTCTGCCGGAAGGTATTTTCTATTTGATGTTGATGAATGAGCTTCCTACAGATGACGATGCTCGTAGAGTGAGTAATAACTGGGCTAGAAGAGCTATTGTTCCCCATCATGTATTCAACGTTATTGATGCCCTTCCCAAAACGGCGCATCCCATGACTCAGTTTATCGCAGGTATCACTGCTTGCAGAACTGAATCAGAATTCCAAAAAGAGTACCACGAAGGTATTTCAAAGTCAGAATACTGGTCTCCAACTTTCGAGGATGCAATGAATCTCATCGCTCGTCTACCCAGAATTGCTGCCTACATCTATCGCAGATGCTATCATAACGGTGATCATATTGAGCCAGATTCCAAGTTAGATTGGGGAGGAAACTTTGCTCATATGCTCGGATTTGAAAGTGAAGAGTTCCGTGAAATGATGCGAATGTATTTGACTATTCATGCAGATCATGAGGGTGGAAATGTCTCTGCCCATGCTATCCACCTTGTTGGAAGCGCTCTTACAGATCCATATTTGAGTTTTGGCGCAGGAATGGCTGGTCTAGCTGGTCCATTACATGGCTTGGCCAATCAAGAAGTTATTCGTTGGATTCAAGGAATGAAGAAAGATTTAGGTGGAGGACTTCCTTCTAAAGAACAAATTGCAAACTACTGTAAAAAGACTTTGTCCGAAGGAAAAGTTATTCCTGGTTTTGGCCATGCTGTATTAAGAAAAACAGATCCACGATATACTGCGCAAAGAGAATTTGCTCTGAAGTTCATGCCACACGATGAGTTATTTCTTATTGTAAGCCGTATATACGAAGTGGTACCTCCAATACTAGAAGCTACAGGTAAGGTTAAGAATCCTTGGCCAAATGTAGACGCACACAGTGGTCAAATACTTATGCATTATGGTTTAACTGAATACGATTTTTACACTGTACTATTTGGAGTATCGAGATCTTTGGGAACCATGGCAGGCTTAATCTGGGATAGAGTTCTCGGTATGCCTATTGAACGGCCCGGCTCGACAACAACTGAATTACTGAAAAAGAAATTCAACGCTGAATAGAATAAAAAAGCCCCGCATCTGCGGGGCTTTTTTATTCTATTCCCTTTCATGGATTCCATTGGAAGAGAAAATAGGAGTCTTTCGATTTAATCAACTTCAAAGCGTTTTTTCTCAACGCAGGCTTCGTATTCGTCCCATTTCGAATCCAAAATACATAGTCTATTTCAGCTAATAATTCTCCTTTGTGGTTGAATAATTGTTGCTCTGGTCCAGGAACAGGATATTTTCCCTTCTTCCAAAACAGTGGAAAATAGCCTGTTGCAGCCTCAAAGTTCTCAATACAAACAATGTCATTACTCAAAGCGAACTGCATTTCTAAATTTTCATGAAACCACGATCCATCATTTATACAAACCACTAAAGAACCGGGTTCTAAATCTTTGCCCCATTCATTTAATTGATTGAGTTCTGATGTTTTATTATTGAACGTCTTAGTGTAATATTGAATCCTATTAATCTGAATGCCAAAGAAGACCAAATATGCCAGGACAAAAACAACGGACTTACGGATTAAATAAGTACATACAAGGAGTAAAAAGAGCAATACTAAAAATAGCATCCTAATACTTATAAAACTGCCTCTTGGTGTACTATCAGGTAGTATAAGAAATCCAATGAAAGCGGCTAAGACAATAAATAAAGTTGCTAAAAGAAAGGGTTTATTCATTTGTAAATCTTCTTTCTTTCCCTGCTTTCGGTTTCTACGAACTATGTAAAATGAGGCAAGTAGCATTAAAACAATAATCAATAAAGAATAATGAATTAATGGAGTCTCATAGTCTCCATTAAAGAGCAGTAATGGATTAACTTCCTCCATCATCTCCAACTTAGTCGAAAAGGGAAGGTGTGTATTATTCCCCCAATCTGTTTTTCTTTTCAAAATGAAAATCGATAATAATCCAAGCCAAGGAAGGCCTCCAATTACCACTGCAATTAGGCCGTTTAATCCTTTGGTTTTCTGAAAGGAAGAGGAAAAGAGTTGAATAATTCTGTAAGATCCAACCCAAACTAATCCTATTAAAAATAAGGTTGGATGCGAGAAATACAATAAACCCGATAGCATGAAGCTCTTATATGCTAAGGCTCTATAGGAGGATGGACTGCCAAGTGAAATCGCCATGAGTACCAAAGCGAAGACTATTCCCCATAAAAAATTGTGAAATCCAAGTACAACAAACCAAGACCAAACAAACAGAACTCCCAAATGAGCAGCCCAGCGATTCTGAATCTTTGCTCGTATCAGCACCCATCGCCAGCTTACGATAAATGAGATTAACAGCAGCAGCTGGTGGATTTTGAGTGCCGTTAAACTATTCGTGAAAAATAATAATAGGATAGTAATAAAGTGACCAAACCAATTGGGTACAGGAAAGGCAATAAAATCGTAATAGAAGTGTCCCCAATGATCGGCATGGAGAAACATATTCTTAATTAAGCGTGCATTATAGATATGCACACCGCCATCTAGACTGAATAGCTGAGGCAGAAACCATGCTGGAAAAAGCACAGCTATTACTATGAAAGAAAAGAAGAGTAGTTCTAACCTATTTCTTCTAGATTTCACTTTTCACGAGATTAAATAAGCATTCCTACCACAACTGCCGTAAATAAACTCGCCAGTGTTCCAACTAGAAGAGCTAAGAATCCGAGTTCAGATAATTCTTTTCTTCTACCTGGCGCTAGAGCACCTATTCCACCTATTTGGATTCCAATAGATGCAAAGTTTGAAAACCCGCAAAGTATATAGGTTGCAATTACGATTGAACGCTCCTCATAGAACTTCCCAGCAGCTTGCATTTCAGCCAAAGAAACGTAAGCCACAAATTCGTTGATCACAGTCTTTTCACCCAATAACTGGCCAACTTGCAACATATCATTGGAATTAACACCCATTAACCATGCTACGGGAGCCAAAATAAATCCAAGAATACTTTGCATTGTAAGACCTTCAAAAGTTCCGCCGCTCCAATCGTTTATTAGCGCATTTAAACCCGTGGTTTGACCAATACCGGTAAAGAGAATGTCATTGAGAAGGTAAATAAGTGCTATAAAAACCAATAGCATTACACCAACATTCACCGCAAGCTTAAGACCTTGAACGGTGCCATTAGATATAGCTTCTAGCAAATTTGAACCCGAGTCTTGAGGATCGATCCTCGCTTCAAGTTGCACCTCTCCCCTCTCTGGTAAAATCATTTTTGCCGCTAGAATAGCTGCCGGTGCAGACATTACAGATGCCGCGATTAAATGCTTGGCAAAGAAAATCTGTCTTGCCTCTTCTGCCCCACCGAGGAACCCAATATATGCTGCTAGAACGCCTCCTGCGATTGTAGACATTCCTCCGCCCATCAAACACAGTAGTTCTGAGCGAGTCATTTTTTCAATGTAGGGTCTAACAAGCAAAGGTGCTTCTGTTTGTCCAAGAAAAACGTTTCCCACAGCTGCAAGGCTTTCTGCCCCAGAAAGTCCAAAAGTTTTCCTCATTCCAATTGCGAAAAAATGGACAACTTTCTGTAAAATTCCGAAGTAAAAGAAAATGGAAGTAATCGCCGAAAAGAATACGACAGTAGGTAACACTTGGAAAGCAAATATGAATCCTAAACCTTCTGTGTCTGTGACCAGAGAGCCAAAGAGAAATTCAGAACCCGCTGTCGCGAAAGATAATAGCCAAACAAAACCTCGGCTCATCGACTCAAAGATATCTTTCACAAAGGGAATGTGAATGATACTAAAGGCCAGTGAAATTTGAACCAAAAGGGATTTAAAAACAAGTGCCCATGGAATATTCCTTCGATCTCTACTGAATAACCATGTGAGTAATAACAATGAAAATAAGCCTAGTAGTCCTCTTGCTACTCTATTCAACCAATAGCTAACTGAATGTGATTCAGCCGCTTGGTCATTCACAAGATTGGTGATGTCGGAAATGGATTCAGATTGGCCAAAAGCAATTGTACACATCAGTAGTGATACAATCACTAAAAGCATTATCCGAAAATTCCTCATTCTATTTCCCTTTTGCTTATTTCATCTCTAATTTGTGCCGCCTTCTCATAGTCTTCATCCTCAACAGCCCGATCTAAACTAGCATAAAGATCTTCGATAGACTTTTTATCCGGTTGGAGCTCCTCTGTTTTTGTCTCTTCTTCTGTTCTCGCTAACTTCGATTCTAGGATAGAGTTGTCTTCGTCTAAAACGACTCCCGCCTTATCAAGAATACTGAAATACGTAAATACCGGACAATCAAACCGAGTAGCAAGTGCTACAGCATCGCTGGTTCGGGCATCTAGCGCTTCTTCCCTTCCATCTTCTGACAGACAAATAAGACTAGAATGAAATACACCCTCCTTCAGAGAATGTATAACTACCTCCTTAACAGTAATATTAAATTTCCTCGCAAAGTTGGCAAATAGATCATGTGTAAGTGGTCTCGGCGGAAGAATATCTTTCTCTAGAGCGATGGCTATACTCTGCGCCTCGAAAGCTCCAATTATAATTGGTAAAGTACGATTGCCCTCCTCTTCTCCCAAAATTAAGGCATAAGCCCCAGTCTGGGTTTGACTATAAGACAGTCCTTTAATTACTAACCGTACTCTACTCATGAATTCTTAATTCTGAGCTTTGAAATCCTTAAGAGCAGCAATCAATTTAGGTACAACCTCAAAAGCATCTCCTACAATTCCATAATCCGCTGCTTTGAAAAAAGGTGCCTCAGGATCTGAATTGATTACAACTATTGTTTTAGAATTACTTACACCAGCCAAGTGTTGAATGGCTCCAGAAATTCCAATTGCTATATATAAATTAGGGTTGATAGCTATACCTGTTTGTCCCACGTGTTCACTGTGTGGACGCCAATGCATATCTGAGACAGGCTTTGAACAAGCCGTTCCAGCGCCTAGAATTGTTGCCAATTCTTCAACCATATTCCAGTTTTCTGGTCCTTTTAATCCCCTTCCTCCCGAAATTACTATTTCAGCCTCAGGCAATGGAATTGCACCCTTTGCCATATCTACGGAAATCAACTCTGAATTGGATGTTGCAGAAAAAGACTCATTCAATTCTACTACGGCCGATACAGGCGATTCTACAATTCCAATTCCATTTGGAATAATGGATAGGATAAATTTATCTTGCTTACTTTCATATACAACATAGCCTTTGCTCGAAAAAGCACCTCTTTTCACACGCATGGGTGAAACAGATTCTGGCAAAGAAGATACATTCGTGATTAATCCCGCTTTTAGTCCAACAGCTAAAAAAGCAGCTATGGACTTTCCATTGAACGAGCCAGAAATAACTGCGCCTTTGGCATTCTTGCTGCTCACTGCATCATTTAGAATAGATGCATATAACTTTGGATTGAAAATATTAAAAGTAGGGTTAGAATAATGAAGAACTACGTTAGCCCCATATTGACCGAGCACATTTAAATCGCCATTACAATCTCCTATTACAACCGCAACAACATCTGTACTCAATTGAGATGCAGTACGAGCAGCATAACTTACTGCCTCGAAGCTTGCCTTCTTAAATTTTCCTTCCCAACTCTCGGCGTATACAACTACAGACATATCCTAATATTAAATGGCCTTCGCCTCATTATGTAACAAATCTACAAGCGCTTTTACGTCATCAGAGGAAACCATTTTACAGGCTTGCTTGCCTTCTGGCTTCTCGAATTGAACTGCTTCAGTTCCAACTGAAGTAGACGTTGATGGCATAACCTTTAACGGCTTTTTACGCGCAGTCATAATTCCTCTCATATTGGGAATTCTAAGATCTTTTTCTTCAACCAGTCCTTTCTGTCCGGCAATAATCATTGGCAATGAAACTTTTACTGTTTCCTTACCACCATCAATTTCTCGAATACATATAGCTATTCCATCTTCTACTTCCATTCCAATACAGGCATTCACAAAGGGCCAATCGAGCATTGCAGATACCATTCCCGGAACTTGAGTACCATTGTAATCAATCGACTCTCTTCCCATTATAACCAAGTCATACTTCTCAGAAGAGATCAGGTTTTTTAGTTCTTCCGCTACGGCCATTCCATCCGTAGGATCCGCATCAATTCGTATCGCATCATCCGCGCCTATTGCGAGTGCTTTGCGAAGGGTGGGCTCCGTATTGGCCTTGCCAACATTCACCACCGTAACTGTTCCTCCTTGTTTCTCTTTAAACCAAAGTGCGCGGGTTAATCCAAACTCATCATATGGATTAATTACAAATTGAATTCCAGCGCTATCAAGTGATTTACCGTCTTGGGTAAATTGGATCTTAGAAGTTGTGTCAGGTACATGACTGATACAGACTAGTATCTTCATCAATAGTAATTTTCAAATGGAACGCAAAGATACATCACAGTGCATTAAGTTTTTCCTTTCGCAGACCTGAAAAAGGGTGCGAATGCTAGATAAAATAGAATGCCTACCTCTTCTTGAAAATCAATATCTCTGGAAAATCTGAAAACACTTCCCAATGGCTCGAATTTCTAAATTCAATTGCCTTCTTCTCCCACTCTTCTTTACTTATAGGGTAATGATCTGTGGGTGGATGAAGAACTACAAAACGGGCATTATGAATGAGAGGGAATTGAAAAATATCCTCTCTCAATGAAAGGTGAGGCAGAATAGATGTTTGAGCACTTACCGCAGCATCGTCTGGAATTCTTTTAAGCTCTTGATATATGCGTTGAACATCAAAGTCGCGCTTGAAGTGTATTGAAGAATATACTCTGATTCGCTCCTTATTGGTCCACATTTTTGTGGAATCCATACTTCTTAAAGTCACAACCAAGGTAGATACTATAAGAAATGCCAGAATAATTCGCCTTGCCTTTCCAGCCTTTAATGTTCCTAAAACACTGAATATTCCAATGGCAAAGATGGGTGCGTATTCTATGCTATACTGACTTCCAATTCCCCACATACTCACATTATCGTGGAAGAGTTTTTGCGCGAAAATGGGAACTAGCATAAATAGGAAAACGGGTTTTCTCAATAAAAGCCACATTCCAGAGCCCAAGAGAAAAAGGTGCAATTCTAATTTGAATCCATCGAAACCAGGCTCATTCAAATGATTTACAAAAAGAAGCCGTAAGCCTTCAATGGGATTGCTCAATAAAAATCGTATTGCCTCTATTGGGCCCTCGCCAAGAACTGAATAGTGAAAATGATGATAGCCTCCAGAGTTCGAAAGCGAAGCCATTACACCAAAAGTGATAACTGCAAAATAAAGCAATGAGAAGGCAGCAAGACCAAAGGCAAAAAATCTCAATTTGCTTTCTTTCCAATACAGCCATGCCCAGCCAAGCGAAAGAAAGAAGCCCCACAATGCCATATTCTCCTTTGCAATGAGGAAAAAGAAGAAGAGTAGAAACGCCTTTAATCGCTGTCCTTTTTGAAATGCCAAGAAAATCCATGGAACCACACAGGAAGCAACAACATTTGAATGGTAATCGAATGAGATGGCTGCAAATACTCCGTAAAAGCAGAGATACCAAAACATGGCCCAAAAAGCGAGTGATTCTGACTTCTCCTCGAAAAACCGATAGATTCCTAAAGCACCGAGCAGCAATGCCACAATTTGAACCACTAAAAGTGTGTAGGTTCCAAACAACCAACTCAGCGGAGAGAAAAGAGGAAGGTAAAGATCAAAATGATCTGCGAGTAGATTCTCTGCTTCCTGTTTAAAACTTAAACTATCATTAAACTCGCCCACACGATAATCGAACAACGCCTGAGTATAAAGGCCTAAATCTAGAGCATAGGTCCGAAACAAATAATGATTTACTAAGGAGATCAGAGAATAAAGTATTCCAAAACCAATCAATAATGGCATTGGTCCCAATGAAACTATATACTTTTGGATCTGTTCTCTCTTTCTGATACCGAACATGGAAGAAACCTCTTTATTAAATGATTCCCAATTGGCGGGCAATATACCTATTCTGTTTTCGGATGGGGAGTGCCAACTCTGTAATTTCTGGCTGCAGTTTATCTTAAAAAATGAGCGATCGCCTCTACTTCACTTTGCCTACATAAAAGGAGATTATGCCCAAGCTTTCTTGCCCCAAGATTTGAAATCTATTGACAGCTTGATTCTGGCAAAGAATAATGCCCTCTATTCAAAATCCGATGCCGCTTTGGCGATTATCCCTTATTTAAAAGGCCGATGGCAATTCATACGTATTTTCTATTTGATACCCGCTCCTTGGCGTAATTCACTCTATGATTTCATTGCCAGAAATAGAATGCGTTGGTTTGGAAGGAGAGCGACTTGTTTCTTCCCTACCGATGCGAAACTTCTTTTGAGATTCCTTGATTCTTAGAAGTATTTCTGTCTTTTCGTTTTCGAAGACTATCTTCTATTTTCCAAGTCAATGCAATTCCAATGGAATAGGCTATCATGTCTATCCAAGAAAATGAATTCCCTAAAATTAGTTGGGCTGCTCTACTCTCAGACAATCCCAGCCTGCCAATTAAATTGAAATATTGAGTACTCTCTATAAAGAAGGAAAAGAGCAATACGCTTACTAAAGCCGTATTGACAGACACATTTAGGAATGATTTCAGTAAGGAATAGAGGAGAATAACCACTAATAAATCTCCAATATAGGGTCGTATAATACGGTCGTGCACAAAACGGGCGATAACGTACTCTACTAAAAATAGAAATACAGCCAATGCAAAGTACTTTAGATTGAACGCCAATAAAGGTGGGTGATTTTTCATGCTTTTATTCTGGAAAAGAAACCCATTAAGTCGGCCATTATTGTTTAGGATTCCCTTTCTAGCTTCTTTGAAAATAATTTATTTCAAATCAAACTCCTTTAGTCCGCATAATGACTTTTTATACGCTCAAGCTCGTTTAAATTTGAACTTTCTTAAAACAGTACCATGGATAAACACGAATGTGTAATTATAGGGAGTGGACCCGCAGGATATACGGCGGCAATCTATGCAGCAAGAGCAGACTTAAAACCCATCATGTATACCGGCTTAGAGCCTGGCGGACAATTAACAACGACCACTGAGGTAGATAATTTTCCGGGCTATGCTATGGGAATTTCAGGCCCTACTATGATGGAAGACCTTCAAAAGCAAGCGGAACGTTTCGGAACTGAGGTTCGCTTTGGTTTGGTTACAAATGTTGAATTTTCAACTGAAATAGGTGGATGGCATACACTTACTATTGATGAGGAAAAGACCATTCAGGCTAGAACCGTAATTATTTCTACTGGTGCTTCAGCGAAATATTTAGGATTAGAAGCCGAGAAGCGATTGGCTGGGCATGGAGTTTCTGCTTGTGCCGTATGCGATGGATTCTTCTATAAGAACCAAGATGTTGTCATTGTAGGCGGTGGAGATACCGCGGCAGAAGAGGCTACTTACCTTGCTAAGCTTTCACCTAAGGTTACCATGCTGGTAAGACGAGAGGAATTACGTGCTTCTAAAGCAATGCAGCACAAAGTAATGAATGCCCCTAATATTCATATTGAATGGAATACAGAAGCTATCGATCTAGTTGGTGAGAAGGTTCTTGAGGGTGTGAAAGTGAGAAATGTTAAAACAGGTGATGAGAAGGTGATTCCTGCCCAAGGTTTTTTCTTAGCAATTGGTCATACTCCAAATACTGGAATATTCAAAGAGCAGCTAGACATGGACAATGTGGGTTATCTAATCACCAAATCGGACTCCACTCAGACAAAAGTGCCTGGTGTTTTTGCATCTGGTGATGCCCAAGACAAAGTATTCCGTCAAGCTGTTACTGCTGCTGGAACAGGATGTATGGCTGCATTGGAAGCCGAACGTTACCTCTCTGATTTACAATAAAGGATACGTTTCTATATATTGAAAAGGCAGATAACCCAGGTTGTCTGCCTTTTTTTATCGAGGGGGTCCCTTTCTACCTCCGCGCCCTCCTGAATTGGATTGATCTGCACCCTTAAATTCGCTCAAACGATAGGTTAGTGTAAACATTAAGTAACGCTCTAAAACTACTTCCCTACGGTCTTCTGTATATATGTCATTAAAGCTGCGCGTAATGCTATTGTTCTGACCTAATATATCAAAGACCCAAATCTTCGCCTCAAGGCGTTTCTCTTTTAAGAATCGATATCCAATTCCTGCGCTCCAAACCAAGAAGTTCTGATTAAAGCCTTCACTTAGACCTGTATTATACGTATGATCAATATTGGTTTCTAAACTCAGTCCAAAATCAGGGCGCCACTTTGCACTTACATTGGTAAATAGTGTTGAGAAATTATTATCCGCATTCGAATTCAGCGTATTGGTAATATTTCCACCGCTCAAGCGTGTATTCATCACCAAATCTACTTTCTTACTCAAATTACTGCTTACCCCTAAGCCTAGAACTGGACTTAAAGACTTTGCTAGATTCACCTCGTTGTTTAATAAACTAGGGGTTTCAGAATAACTACCACCTCCGCGCACATTCAATTTCCACTTTCCTTCTGCCATTGGAAAACCGTAACTAAAGAAAGAACGAAATATCAGAAATCCGTCTAAATTCTCTGGCCTGCGCAATTGCATGCCAGGCTCTAAGCCATTAATTGGATTGGTTGTGGTAGAAATTAAAGTGCTCTGTCCTATAAAATCTTGAGTTAAGCTCAGTGCAGTGTACACAAACAAACCATTGCCATTTCTTGGATCATTTAAACGAAGGCGGATTGAATAGTCTTGGTCGTAAGCTTGAATAAGGCCCGGATTTCCTGCCGTTAACTGAAGCGGATTGGTATTGTCTACCACCTCTTGAAGTTGGTTGATGGAAGGAACATCAGTAGAAGTTCTATAGCGGAATCGAACACTGAACTTTCTATCTTTTTTATACTCTAGGGTAGCCAATGGAAGTACGGCATTGAAATTCCGGACATTGTCAAAAGTTCGAGGCAAGGATTGCCGATTGTCTAATACAATATTCTGATTGGCAATTCGGGTTGTAAAGCTCCAAGACTTCAGCTCTAAATTGTAACCTAAACTGTATTCATTCCTATTGAATCTACTTTCAAACACATTCGAAAGGGCGCTGTCTAATAATTGAAGGTCATTGGCCACAAGCTCGAATGTTCTTCTGTCTTCATTTTGAGCATCCAAATCCCCAGCATAACGAAACTCCAATACGCTATTCTTACCTAAAGGCTCGGTATAGTCAGCACTGTAGGAGAAGGAAGGACTATAGAAGTTCGTTAAAGTGGATTGCAGAGTTGTATCGAATTCTGAATTCCGATTCGCAAAAAAGGACAAAGCTGCTAAACGACTGTCAGACTCACTGTCGCCGTATTCTCCAGATGTTAAAACACTGAGTGTTCTCTTTGGCTTTTTAAATTTGTATTTGTATAGCAAGCTTCCACCTAAAGACAGCGAAGCCGTATTTGATTGATTTATCCGATTGTTTTCATTCAAGATAAAATCATTCGATGAAGTGAAGGACTCTGCATTAGAGCTGCTTCTAGAATTAGAAATACGAATATTCGGATTGAATTCAATTGCATGTGCACTATCGATTTGCCATTCAAAGTCGGCATTGAGAACATGACTTTGACTATTAGACCATGCGGTATTGTTCTCCGAATAGATCTGACCCGAATCGGAAGGCAAAATGTACACACGTTTGATCTCTGCTCCTTCAATTAAATCACTTCCGTTTAAACTGTAGCTCGCTTGCAATTCCATTCCATTGGAATAGGAATTATTGTAATTCAATCCAATATTATAATTCTCTGCAATTCCAGTACCCACATTTATTCCGCCTGGAGACCTTCTCGATTGAGATACAAACTGCCCTAAACCACTTCCACTTCCATTTACATTGTCCGCAGATATTAGCAAACTTATACGCTCCTTATTGCGGAAAAAGTTGATATTCATGTCTGCCTGATATCTCTCATCTGTTCCTGCACCGGCAAGCATTTTTCCAAATACACCAAAGCGCTTTTCTTTTTTGGTAATAATGTCGAGCGTTTTTTGAGTATTCCCATCATTAATCCCTTTAAATCGAGCTTGATCTGAAAGTCTATCGTATACTTTAATCGATTCAACCATTTCGGCTGGAATTAAATCCAATGCCGCTTTGGAATCTTCGCCAAAGAAAGGTTTGCCATCTACAAATACTTTGGTCACATCCTCTCCTTGAGCCTGCAACGTACCTCCATCCATGGTAATCCCTGGCATTTTCTTTAAAAGATCTCCTGTAGAAGCATCGTCTGCCACTGCAAAAGCTGCGGCATTCATTAAGGTGGTATCTCCCTTTAAAGTCTGAGATTCTGCTCGCGCTGTCACTTCAACATCGCGCAATAATTCCGTTGCCTCACGGAGCTCCACAGTGAAACGATCTTGCTTACTCTTAGAGAAATCAACGGTGAATGTGGAATCTTTGAAACCCAACGACAGAAACGCAATAGAATAGGTTCTAGGTTCAATTTCAAAGCGAACTATACCGTTTTCATCGGTTATGAAATTTCGAGATTCCTCTGAACCCAAAATTTTAATGGATACAGCCGCGCCAACAATGGGTGCTTGTTTCGTTTCAACTACGCGAATTCGAATCGTTCTTTGAGCCATACTCGTGAACGAGCATAAAAATAAAGCGATAAGCAGCACAAAGGACCTAAATCGAGATGGGAGCATTCTTCTTGAAAAATAAAAAAATAAAAGACTGAATAGGTCAGACAGTTAAATAGATAGAAAGTTTAAACAATGGACCACTTTTATTTATTCCCTAAATAGTAATAGCTAACAGAACCGATAGAAAGTTGGATAGATAATCTATAAATCGATCAACAAAAGCAGTATATAGATTGAATCTTATTCAATCTCCTTTGACAAAAAAAGCAGGAATAGAGACCGTATAAACTTCATTTATTTGTGTTTTCTAGCCAAGCATTATTGTTTTTATTGGGTTCTATTAAATCCCAAAGATTGCCATATAGGTCCTCAAAAACAGCAACAATACCGTGCGGATATTCGGTAGGAACTCGAACAAAGTGGATCTTTCTTTCGATCATTCTATTATAATCTCTCCAAAAGTCATCTGTAAAAAGAAAAAGAAATACTCTGCCTCCAGTTTGATTGCCTATGCTTTTTAATTGGTCTGCATTTGAAGCTCTGGCGAACAATAAACAACATTCTTTGGCTCCCGGTGGAGCAAGTACGACCCACCTCTTTTCTTCGTCTATTCTGGTGTCTTCCAATAGGGTGAAATCCAATTTCTTTGTATAAAACTGAATGGCTTCATCGTATTCTTTCACCATCAAGGCAATCTGGGCTATTCTTTGTTTCATTCCTCTTTCTATTGCATGTCTTCAGGCCTTCACCCCTGCTAACCTATTTCCTGCATTTTTTATATTTTCTCTTTTTGCTACGAAGGTGGAATTAACTACCCCCTTTCCTAGTTCAAAACTACCTATATGTCTATTCTTTAGGAGAATTCTCCCGACCAAAAATCCTTTCAAAACAATGAAAGTTTGCTACTCATAATCAAAAGGAGATTTCACTAAATACAAGATCGATCTATTTCCATTTTCCCAAATGGGCAAACCTAAGAACAATAAAAAATCCTAATCCGTCTAAATGTATTCACAACTAGCCTTCATCTCTTTAAATATATTCGCAGATCTGCCAAGTTATAACTAGCCTGCTCTCTATGTTCGAATATATATATTCCGCCTACCCTTTCTTCTCCCTACTTCTTCATTCGCAGAACTTCCATTAAATTGCAAGCAGATCTACTTCGCTTCATTTAACAAATTAAATAGGGAGTAAAGCGACCATCCATATCCTCGATACTTTCCTTCTTTATGGAAGACTATTTAATTTTTATTGATACGGAGACTTCTGGCTTACCGCCTCAGCTTAATACACCTATAGATCAAGTGGATAAGTGGCCGTTCATCGTGCAAATTTCATGGGCAATTTACAAGTGGGATACAGAACTAGTGAAAAAAGAGAACTGTTTTATTTACGATGAGAGCATCACTATAGATAAAAAAGCAGAACAAATTCATGGCATTACCATGCATGAACTCAGCTCTCGAGGAATGAGACGCAAGGTGGTCATGCTGAGCCTAATCAAAGATCTTAAGAAATACAATCCCTTAATAGTGGGTCACTATATTGATTTTGACTTGAAAATGGTGGAAGTGGCATTGCATAGAAGTGCTCTTAGGTTTTCATTTAAAAGCCTAAGAAAATTCTGTACAATGACGGCTACCTCAGAATACAGTCTAATGCCCAATCGCAATTACCCAAAACTCGGTGAATTGTATTTGAACTTATTGGGTGAAAAAATGGCCCTAGAACACAATGCAGAGTTTGATGTCGACGCTACCGCGAAGTGTTTTTTTAAATTACTGGAAAAAGGCGAAATCAGCGATGATTCCATCAAGCGACAAATTAAATTAAAAGACAAATCTAAAAGTAGCAAGAATGCTAGCGGCTGCGGCTTGAACGTTTTAATACTAGCACTATTGATAGCAATACTATTTTGGATAAGACCAATATGAAAGAATTTTTGAGCAGAACAAAGCCCTTCGATCTATTATCCGAAGAGGCACTGAATTCAGTAGTTGAAAATGTGAAATTCGTGAGGTTTGAACACAATCAGACGATCTATCACCAACATAAAACACAGATTACAGAGATTGATATTATTATAAATGGCAACTTTGAAACATTCGTCTATGATATCAACAACAAGAAAAAACTCCCCTCACTATTAGCCACTCATGAAATGTATGGCGCTTTTTCTGCGCTGGTCAATAAGGGCAAATCCATTCATACTGTATCTGTAAAAAAGCGCACTGAGGTATACAAGCTTTCCATTGATCACTTTAAAAAGCTGTGCCATGATAATGAGGCATTCTTTCAATATTTCTTAACTGCATTTGGTAAGGAAATGCTGAGCGAGGAGTATGCCCATTATATGGCATATCAGCAGAATGAAGAGGAAATGTCTGGTTTTGACAAATACTTTAGTAGACGGATAGATAGTGTTGTTCTGCGGCCAATCATCAGAGTGGGGCCCAAAACACCCATTTATCAAGTGGCAGAGTCTATGAATTTCCATAAGATCAGCTGTATTTTCATAGAGGAACACAACCAACTAATTGGATACGTTACAGACATAACTATGCGTGATAGAGTAGTTGCAGCCCAGCGCCATAGTCATGAGCCAGTAGTGAATATAATGGATGGACCCATAACGAGTATTCCAAGTGATACTTATGTATATGAGGCGATTTTGCAGATGTTCCAAAGTAAAATAAAATACTTGGTAGTAGAAGAAGGTGGACATCAACTCGGTGTAATCAGTAGAAATAAATTGCTTTCTGATCAAGCTGAATCCCCTTTGATATTCATTCAATCCGTTCGGCATGCAAGCTCTATCGATGAGTTGAAATCGAAGTGGAATAATGTGCCCGATGTCGTTTATCAGCTGCTAACCAGAGGCGTAAAGTCTGAACTCGTTAATCAAGTAATTACTTCTGTTTCAGACTCCATAGTCCAAAAGGTAATAGAGAGAGCGATTGATGATTTGGGGGAGCCCCCTGCCAAATTTGTTTTTATGGCATTAGGTAGTGAAGGGCGCAAAGAGCAAACCTTGAAGACCGACCAGGACAATGCCATTATTTATGAGGATAAAGCAAATGAACACCGCGAAAAGGCCCGCGCCTACTTTTTAACCTTTGCTGAGCGTATATCTGAAGATCTCAATTATATAGGCTTTACTTTTTGTACAGGTGGATTCATGGCTAAGAATCCCAAATGGACACATTCTATGAGCCATTGGAAGCGCAATTATAATGATTGGATTTATAGTTCCGACCCTGAAAAGATCATGAATTTCTCCACCTTTTTCGATTGCCGCCTTATTTATGGTGAACACGTTTTAATAGATGAACTCAAAGATCATATTCTTGAAAAATTAGAATCACCAAGTGAGTACTTTTTTGTTCAGCTTGCGAACAATGCCCTTCAATATGAGCCTCCACTTACCTTCTTTAAAACAATTAAGACCATTCCCAAAGGAGATCTGAAGGTATTTAATATAAAGCATGCCATGACACCTTTGGTAGACTTAGTTCGGGTGTATGCCTTAAAGCATAAAATAATTCGTACCAATACTGGAGATAGGCTGATATCTTTAAAGAACAAAGGTGTTTTTACGGAAAGTGATTATAATGAGCTCATGCAATCCTACTATTCTCTAATGGCGATGCGGCTTAAACATCAAGCCCATCAAATTATTTATGATAAACACGAGCCAGATAATTACATCAATCCTGAAACCCTAACCAAGATCGAAAAGGTCACTCTTACCCAGATTTTTAAAGTTATTGAAAGTTTTCAGGTACGAATTAAGTTGCTCTTTATGCGACAACTGTATTAGATACGATGCCTTTTAACGCAGTTCAAGCTTTTTTCAATTCCTAACCCTCCATTGAATTTATAAAAATTGCTTCTTACTGCTAAAAACTTAAAAAATAAGGAATCGCATTTGAATTGCGAATAGGTGAAAAAGAACGTATTAGTTCAATGACTGCAGAATACTTTAAAACGAAATAGGCATCCAGTGCTTTTTATTCAAGCTCGGATGCCTATCGAAAACAAATATCTAAAAAAAGCTACTTATCTAGTAAACGTAATAGTTTGATCGTATTCATACACAATTGGGGGGAGTTCATCACCAAATTCGGTTAAGTTTAAACTCAAATTAGTTGCAGTCAGCACAGAAATATTAAAAGTGTCCTCAGCACCTATAATCAACATATTATCGTTTATTATTTGCCACATTGAAGTATCAACTTCGAATCCTAAACTATCCGTTTCTACAGTGCCATCGTTTTTGAATTGAGCTCTAAAGTGGGTGAATGATTCAGTCTCTGTATAACTGGTGTCCATTGCTCCTTCACCTGTAATAGATATCATAACAATTTGCTGATCTCCAATCCAAGTTCCAAGAATCAGTTCACTTGGGCTCAGATTAGTATCGCCTCCACCGTCATCTGAATCCTTTTCACATCCTACACTTAATAGCCCAACAATGGCTATTGCAATTATTCCCTTATTCATTTAATTTGGTTTTTGATTAATTAGCACGAATATATACTTTCCAAATCATCGATTTTCTCCTAGCCTAAATCCTTAACACAAATTAACAAATCGACCTCGGTGAAACACAAAATACTGGCCAGCACCTGATTGAGAGGGTGCTAGTTGATTAGCCGCCTTGCGATACTATGTCTCTATATGTTTTCATACAATCGCAATCTATTTTTAAGTGCAATTAATTCATTCTGCAATTCTTTTTCCTTTTCCAATAAATTAAAGACTACATCAATGCCTTCTAGGTTAACATTTAACTCCTTATGCAGTCTAACAATCTTTTCTAAATCACTAATCTGGTCTTGATGTATAACTCGATTTTGTTCCACTATTTCAATTCGGATGAGCCCTAATTCGTTCAAAGCATTCACAAATGAGATTTCGATATTATAATGCGTGCAAAGCGTTGCTGCTGATATCCATTGTTTTTCACTCATTCTGCTTTGATCTTTTGTAATTCCTTAAAAAGCTCTATTTCTTTTTCACCTAAATGTGTCGGCATCTCTATATAATAGGTGATAATCAAATCGCCAAATTCCCCTTCTTTCTTATAAATAGGAAATCCTTTTCCTTTCAATTTTACTTTTGATTCATTCTTCGTTTCTGGTTTGATCTTTAACTTCACCTCACCATTGAAGGTTGAAATAGTTATTTCCCCTCCTAAAATAGCGGTGTACAGATCCAGATCAACGCGTTTATAGAGATGCTTGCCTTCGCGCTTAAAAAGTGTGTGATTGTCTATGACGAATTTGATATATAAATCGCCATTTGGCCCGCCATTTCTTCCTAAGCCCCCTTTCTCCTTAATTTTTATTACCTGACCGTTTTCAACGCCTGCGGGAATACTCAGCCTGATTTTCTTAGCGTTTACGGTCAACACTTGTTGTTGACTGGTATAAACGTCTTTTAGATTGAGCCGCAATTCCGCATTGAAATCTTGCCCTTTGAATTTTGGGCTATTTGCTCGGCCTTGCGATGATCTTCCTCCACTAAACATAGATTCGAAAAAATCTGAATAGCCTTCGTTTGAAAAGTCTTGATGACTTCCTCTATGCTGAGACTGTTGGCGCTGGGCTTTTTCATATTCTTCGCTCTTTTTCCAATCTTTCCCATATTGATCGTATTTCTTCCGGTTTTCTGGATTACTTAAAACTTCATTTGCTTCATTTATTTCCTTGAATTTTAACTCAGCCTCCTTATTATCAAGATTTACATCAGGATGGTATTTACGAGCAAATCTCCGGTAAGCCGTCTTAATCTCTTTTTCCGTTGCCGTTTTTGAAATACCTAATGTTTTATAGTAGTCTATAAATGCCATTCATTGATTTTTTAATGTTTTAATGAGACAAAAGGAGAATCTTCTCGTACTCCTCTTTTTTAAATCGAATTAATCTTTATACAGCCAAAGCTGCTTCTAAATTAGTCCTTCCTTGTAGAAAATAAGGACCTTCATTTTTCTCTTCATCGCGAATAAAAAAGATCTGCCCAATGATGGCAAAAAGAACAGAGACTATCATTTTAAATACTAGTTATAAAACCATCCTTAGAAAGATTCCACATAAAAATACACTGAATGTTGGCTAAATCTTTCGTTCATAGACCCTAAATAGTACTGAGAGAAAATAGGTATTCATATAGAAGCTTTTATTCGGAAAATAAATATGGGAATACGTTATGAATATCCATCTTTGCGATATTCAAGAATCGCTAAGCCCGCATTTCGTGTCTAAATACAGTTAACGTCTTCTTTAATATGAGTCCTTTTGCATTTCAGTTATTTTGTATTTAGGATAAGGTGCTTCTCGGATATCTGTAGTTAATCAAAATAATGGGAAGACTTGAATCCCCCACTGGTTTATGACCTTATATACATTGCGATCGCACGATTTTTAAAGTATTAATACAGCTCTTCTTTTCTCATCAGCATGAATGCTTGCGAATAGGTTTCTACAAACTTGAATAAAAGCGCATGCTTATGACGCCAAAGTCGTGGCTGGAGTCCAAATTCGTTTTAATGTAGAAGAGTGTTCGCACTGCAAAAAAGACTGAGAAGCATCAAATTACAAATAGGATTGTACCCTTCGAGACGCATAGGGTTTTTCTCATAACGAATGGCAAACACTTAGTATATAGCGCTTAGAGTTGAGCAGGTTGCAATGATTCTAAATAGCATATTACGTATGCTTTTCAGATTTCCGACTTCAACCTTTTTATCAAATTAATAGAAAGCCTTTCTAATACCAATAAAAACAAAAATCATTACTGTATAAGCCAGAAAGAAAGGAAGAATAATCGCTTTTAAGCCGGATACAAGCAGAATAGCAATTATGAGTAATTGGAAACCCAAGCCAAATGTAGAAACGCTTGTCATCAACCAATTTGGCAATACTTTTCCTTTGTCTGCATCTCTATCTAAGGCATAAATAACCTTATCGAAAACACCATAAAACAACTTATACAGATCAAAAAGAATATCTACATGTTTTTGCAATTCGCCTTTCAATGCTATTGGTGTCTTATTTTCAATTATGCGACTCGTTGTATCTCCATTGAATTTATTTCTTAAAATAACATAGTAGTAATTGTAGAGCGTTCCTTGTAATTGGAGACCTATAAATGCTATGATGCCAACCCAAAGTGGCGTATTGGTGATATACCATATAGAAATAAAGAATAAGGCATTTAGTATAATGTCTGCTACAGAATCTAAATAGCGACCTGTATAGGATGGCTTTTGTTTCAAGCGAGCCAATTCACCATCAGCAGCATCGAGAATAGACTTAAAAATTAAGAAAAATGCAGCTAGCCAATACTGACCTTGAATTATATAATAAGTGGCAAGGAGACCTGAAATTATAAATCCAATAGTAACATGAATTGGAGTGAAAGAAGTATTCTTTAACGATTTGGCGATAACATAAGCGATTGGTCTTCCGTAATCTGAAAGATCAATGAATTTATGCTCTCTTGGCAATTTGGACATTTAATGTCATAGGAATGCGTCTTGCGGAATATACCAATTTGGATAAAAACAAAAATGAGACTAAATTCTTAGCTTATCAGTTAATTTTTTAATAACTGCATTGGGTAATGAAATGTTTTGTGCATCCAGTAAATAAATCAAAATATTTTCTTGCTATCTGAAACGGAACGAAGTGGAGCCATTAACAGAAGAAATATCGACCTAAGAAATGCGGAATATAAATAGACCCTTTCTACAACAATACGATCTGTCAGATGTCTTTTCGCTCCACATCATACTCCGCATATAGCTTTTTACTAGCAGCCCTCTAAACTCTGTACATCTCCAAGGATTCATTGAAGTTTATTCTGAGCAAAGTAGACGTGTTCTACGCTTCTATTCCTGCCAGACATTCTGTTAAATCCGTTTCTCCCAGATGTTAAGGACCATTGCTGTTTATAGTATCACCATTGGGTAGTTTAGAGCGCCTAAAAAGAAATCTGTCGATCGTGCTTGTAGGTGCATAAATCATTACAGCCTAAAAAAATCATGTTTATCCCAATCAAAACGGTAGATTGAATCAGATACTTCTTTCGATCCGATTTCAGTTTTAATTAAGCTTTTTACTCTGTTGTGCATCTAGTATTTCTAGATTTTCCATTCTTTAAAATTAGGCACAACGTTTAAGCTCAACTACAATTTAAAGCTGGTCAGTTACTACTATTCACTGAATTAATTTGGAGGTGTCTTTTCTATTATATAGTTTGATATCAGATTATATAGATGTCTCCTCGTATTTGCACCCTCATATATTCCATGTGATCTATTTGGATAAGCCATCATGTCAAATTGCTTGTTTTGTTTAATCAACTCATTAATTAAGAGCTCTGCACTTTGATAATGTACATTATCATCTGCTGTACCATGAATAATCAAGAGACTACCTTCTAAGTTTTTGGCATAGGTTATAGGTGAGCCATTTACAAAATCCTCCCTATTTTCTTGTGGTAAACCCATATATCGTTCTTGGTATATATTGTCATAAATCAATTGATTAGACACGGCTGCAACGGCTACCCCTGTCTGATATATTTCAGGATACTGAAACATTAGATTAAGGGTCATGGACCCTCCGCCGCTCCAACCCCATACAGCCGTACGATTCTCGTCTAAATAGTCAAACTTTAAAAGTTCTTTTGCAGCCAATGCTTGGTCCGTTGTATTAATTATTCCGATTTTTCGGTAAATACTCTTTCGCCATGCACTGCCCTTTAAACAAGGCGTACCTCGATTGTCCATATCGATAATTACATACCCATTTTGTGCCATAAAAATATTGAACGGGCCCACTTGACCGTCTAGAGCTTGCTGACTCCAAGGCTCCCCATAAACATGAAATAGCACTGGGTACTTTTTCTTGGCATCAAAATCAATGGGCAAAATCATTCTCACATCTAGGGTAACTCCTTCTTCGGTGGTGACTTGAAAAAAATTTACTTCTGGAAGTTTCAGTGACTTGAGCTTATCAGTATACGCTGCATTGTCTACCAATGTTTTGATCACTTTATGATCAGGTAGGCTAATAAATCGAACTGTTCTCACCTTGGTAACACTCTGGTGAGAATGTATCGCATATTTTGCGTTGGGTGCAATGTTATAGCCATTCAATCCACTATACTCATTTGTTGTAATGCGATTGTCTTTCCCCTTTCCTTTGAGGTCTGTTCTATATAAATACCGCTGTGTACTATTATTAGGGGAAGCGACATAATACAGGCTTTTTTTTGTAGTCGAATGCATAGAAGCCACATCATAATCAAAAGGAGTGATTAGCGTTTTTTTTCCGTTTCTAAGATTCACTTTATAAATATGCCGCCATGCATCATTCTCTGTCATTCGAAGGAAAGCAGTACCCCCATCTACAATTTTTAAATCATTATTACCCCAGCCACTGGACGAGATATCGGGGTAATCTATGTCTACCCAGGTATCTTCTTTTTCTGTGTATACCTTTTTGATGGCTTTAGAACTCGGAGTATAGGACCAAATGTTTAGCTCGTTTTGGTGTCGATTTATTTGCTGTATTAGCAACAAATCATCATTAACCCATTGCATTCCAGGAATATAATTTTCCTTCTCACCGCCTTCTATGGGTATCCAGCTAATTTCTTCGGTACCTAAATCTACCATTCCGATTTTAGCAGCTGAAGGTTCATCTCCCACCTTGGGATATTGAATTGGGATTGGCTTAGAATAAATTGAATCCGTATTGTTTATCATATAAAATGTCCCTGTATTTGAAGCATCCAACTGCCAAAATGCCAAATAGGTGTCTGTTGGATTTAAACTAAACCCATCTCTTTTTCCAAATTCTTCTTCGTATACCCAATCGAAGGTTCCGTTAATGATGTCTCTATTACCGTCTTTTGTTAATTGCTTAATTTCATTGGTACTGAAATCCTCTTTATAGATATTGAATTTGTGTACATAAAAAGCAAATTGATTGTCGCTAGAAAATTTCGCAAACATCAATGAAGAGGACTCAAAAGATTTCCCTAGCTGACTTAAGGTTTGAAATTGCAAATCATAAACCCAATAATCTCCCTTTGAATTGGACCTCCACACCCTACTTGAATTTGTGAAAAGCAAAACTTTAGTCTCATCGGGTGAAAGTGTAAAGCTCTCTATTGACAAAGAGAGATCTTTTGCACGTAGCTTATCTGCTGCAACAAACAAAGTGCGCTCTTGACTCGCACTGCTATAATGCACCAATTCGTCCGCTCCATCGATGGTCTTTGACTTCTCTATAGTGATGTATCCTTCTCCATCTTTATCCCATTGAATATCGCGTTCTCTATCTTGTCTGAATTCACCAGAAAACAAGCGATCGAACGTAAGTAGACCAGGGTCTTGGCTAGTTTGGGCAAATGAATGGTAAGGAGTAATTAGCAACCCAAAAATTAAGATCACTTTGATTTTTTTATACATAGCCTTCTATTTTTCTGCGCCTAAGGAGTTGTTTATACCGCGTATATCTCACGAGGGCTAAACATACACAACACAAACGATTCCGCGCAGGCTTTTCTATTTTTTTGTCCATTTGTACTGTACAATGAGCAATGCATACTGCAGGAATACAGACACTGGATTTAAATTAGGCTTTGGTGCTTTTCCTTTTCCCAAACGCTTTATTTGTGACTCATACCATATTATATTCATAGCGCCATCAATCCCTTTTATTCCTGTCTTTCTAATTTCGGTATTGAAATTTAATCTGCTTTCGTTCAATATTTCATTCCCAATATTGGGGTATACAGCAAAAGGTCGCGCAATCCCAATAATATCCAACTGGTTAGAAGCTACGGCATCTTTCATGACTGAAAGGGTACGAAATCCACCAGTTAACATTAAAGGAGTCTTTGTTATTTTCCTCGCTTTTTCAATGTATTCCATGAAATAAGCTTCTCTTTTTACGCTACTGGATTTTCGTTTGCCCATCATTGCTGGAGCCTCATAGGTTCCTCCTGATATTTCGATTAAATCAATTCCTTCTTTCGAAAGAATTTTGACGACTTCCATTGATTCTTCTTCTGAGAACCCACCTTTTTGAAAGTCTGCCGAATTCAATTTAATTCCAATCGGAAAACTGCTTCCTACCCGCGCTCTAATTTTTCTATACACTTCAATAACAAACCGAGCCCTGTTCTCTAAGCTCCCTCCCCATCTATCTGTTCTTATATTTGAGTAGGGCGATAGAAATTGACTGACCAAATAGCCGTGAGCACCATGAATTTGAACTCCTGAAAAACCCGCTTCTTTCAGAATAAAGGCAGTATTTCCAAATGCTTCAATAATATCTACAATCTCACTCTCACTTAATGCTGTAGGTACTTTCTTTGCCGCATTCTTTCTTCCACCATATTTTAAAGGGACTGCAGAGGGGGCCTTCAAATCACTATTAATCAGTTCCATTGCTTGTCTTCCCGGATGATTTATTTGAGCCCATAAATGTGTGCTAGTCCCTTTTACACTTTCTGCCCATTCCTTAAGCATTTCAAAGTCCTTCCGATTTTCAACAACTACATTTCTTGGCTCCCCAATAGCTGTTGAATCAATCATAATATTCCCCGTAATCAACAAGCCTGCGCCACTTTGAGCCCACTTTCTATAGACATTGATTAGAACAGCGGTTGGCTCATGATATTTGTTTGATGCATTTTCACTCATTGCTGATTTTGCAATCCTATTTCTTAGAATTGAACCATTGGGCAAAATCATTTCTTCTGCTAATACATTCATGATATTAATTCGGCACTACGTATTTGTTTTGAAACTAAACAGGGTTTACTCATTTTTTCAATTTGGGTATTTGTTTGTGGTTAAAAGGAATCTTAGCAAGAATTCCTGATTTTAAATTTTACCTTCTCAATGCGACGCCATACTCAATCTTGTTCTGGATTGAATGAGACTTTTGCCTTAGTTGCTTTTGATGAGCGCCCTTTTTTCTGTTCCCTCTGCAAATACTTTAAACTGATTCATCCATTTTTCGCTTTGTTTCTTAGAGAGACCTGGAAATACCTTTGCTTTTAATTTTGGCACGAATCCTATAAATTTAGTATGTTCTACTCCCGAAATGTACAGCGTATGGATTGTATGGATTGCATTGATTTTCTCAGATCCGGTTGTCTGCTCATTAATCATATGTATGTGTTCATACAATGCTTTTTTCTCTTCGGGAAGCTTATTGGAAAGAATTGTTTCGGTCAATTCAATTTTTCTTTTTCCTTGTTGTAGCAAATTTTCGACTTTGATTCAATAGAATTATGCAGTACTTCAAAGTGGATAACAGACTGAAATCCATCTTGCCATTTTCCAAAATTGGTCTCATCGATCCAAGGTTCAACTACTTTGTCAATGGGTAGGTTTACTTCTACAGAAAATGCAGAGGCTATTATATTCCTTTTTCGATGGCATTTATTTCAACCAATTATTCTTAATACCCAGCATCGAAAACCATACAAGGAATACGCCAAATAGCACAACCAAAATAGGCATTGAAGCTGCCTGTAAAGGTCCATAGACTTCTATAGATTTTGTAAAAAATACGTTGTGAATCATCTGTGGAACAATAGCACCTAATGAAATGATAAAGGCGAGTTTAGACCATTTCTTTTTAAACATTAGTCCTAGAGAACCCAACAAGCCAAAAAATACTGCTATTGCAAAAACTATAGTAGTCCAAAAAGGATAGTCTCCATAAAGATCTCTTTCTCTTTCAGGCAATGCTGCCAAAGCTTCTTCTGACATAAAAGTATGTGTAATAAAAGAAAGAATGCCCATCAAATTCCAGAGTAGGAAGAAGATAGCTCCAACCCAAAACCATTTTGGGATTTTTGTCTTTTTGTTCTCCATTATTTCTTGTTTTAGTTCAAATTACTCATTTTAAGCGGCATATAGCGTTTTGGCTATGAGCAGTATCATTGCTAGGGTGCTATTGCCTATACGTTTTGTGCTTGTTGCACAACTATGTTAATAAGCCAAAACTAGGGAAAGGGATTGAAAGGAGATAGTTTGTATCTTGAAGAATGCAAGGCAAAAAAGACTATCAAGAAGAGTTGTTTTTAAGCTTTC